>Ga0208315_1000031_pt1 | contig 284769 bp, 236 predicted proteins | sample MalvireepMed_215_FD_184239 | JGI IMG/M metagenome (GOLD analysis project Ga0208315, IMG submission 184239) | Marine viral communities from the Global Malaspina Expedition - Malaspina viral metaG DeepMed_215 (SPAdes) (version 2) | ecosystem: Environmental > Aquatic > Marine > Oceanic | place...
CCAAAACCTCCGCCGCCACCACCACCTGAAGTATTGGAAGAAACCTGGGCACTGGAGTTACCACTACGACTCACATTCAGATAATCAATCGTGAAGATGCGCGTTTCCATTCCCGGCTGGCGAACCTGCCAGGTATTGCCATTGCGGGTTATCTGGAAGCCGTAGGTATCGGCAACTGCCTCCATGGCTTCTTCGATAGTCGTGTTAGGCATGTTGAGTGTTATTTCGCCTTCAACATCAGGGCTGATCGTCACACCATAGTCTGTACCAGCGACCAGACCATTGAAGAAGTCTCGGGCTCTCTCCTGATTTGCCACAATGTTAAATCGTTCTTCGACTTCGATCAGCACATCATCATTGAGGGACAGACCGGGCATCAGGTTTCTGACAAGATCGTCATCGGGAGGGGGCGCCAGATCCTCATCGTATCCGTATTCCGCCTCGCTCAACACGTTCTGCATGGATCCCAGAACTTCAGTACTGGGTTGATTGGTGACTGCGGCGCTGCCACAGCCAGCAAGCACGGCAATTGCCAGGGGGGCGAAAAACATTCGCACCCACAGACGGCATTCGGCATTTGTCTGCTTGTTTTTGTCCAAAGTCATTCAACCGGCTCCCTGATTGAGCGCGTAAAGGCTGTCAGCACATAGTCTCTGCCTGCGGCCGACAACACAACTTCTCCGTTTCTGATATCCACAATCTCGGCGCCGTCAACATTATCACCTATTGTCAGTTGACGGTCATTGATTACCGCAATCGGCCTATTGCCGCCTGTTCTTACAAAACTGACCACGTAGTTGGTGTTATTGATGGCTATTTCAGGGCCGCCAGCATCCAGAACCTCAATGGCCTGCACGGCAACCCGGTCTGGTGGTTGTGTGGGATCGCGAAACACTTCTCCGTCTATAGTCAGCGTCTGGGCTGAAACGGCAGCGGACAGCAGCATTCCTGCGATGGTAGCCGCTGATCGGACTGAAGCCATAGTAAATCCGTATAACTCAAACACCAACAAAGCCCTCCTCTGCGCTCAATGTATGCAGCTGCAGCGTAATACGCGCGTTGGGCCAGGTGGTCTGTACAAAATGCAGCTCATCCCAGAAAAACCGCTCCGAGAACGCTTCGACACTGCGCAGATAGCTGATCAGGCTCAAATAATCACCTTCGAGCTCCAGGCGCAGCACATGCTTGTACACCTGCTGCCGCTCAACTTCGTCTGCCTCTCCGTTTGCCGCAGCAGCCGGCGACTCAGTGCCCGACGCTTGAGTATTACGCATCGGGATCGGCATCTGGTTTTCTACCCGAATCAATTCCAGGCCTTCCCGACTCTCCAGCATCGAGGTCAGCAACCTCGTCATGGATTGTGGCGTTACCAGATTCCCGGCCAGGCTCTCGATCTGCTGCTGCAGCTGGCTCTGATTTGCCATGGCGCGCTCGATACGCACCCGGACCGCCTCATTGGGATCTTCGTTACCCATAATGACAGCGGTGCGTTCGCGCTGCTGCATGGTACCGAGTCTGGCTTCGCGCGCAGTCAGATCGCGCGCAGCCTGTTCACGGGCGTTGTCCAGAGGCTCGAACACAAAAATCATGTACAGCCATACCAGCATACCAATGCCCAGGATGACCAGTATGGTCTTCTCGGCCGCCGGGCGCTGGTCAAACGACTCACCAGCCATCTGTAGACGTCGCTTCAGAGTCATTCGCCGGCCTCCAGCGTAAACTCATAGAGCGATTGCTGCGTTTGGTCACGGGCACTGATCAGGCGATTAAAGCGCCTGGTGCTTATCGCACTGTTACCACCGCTAAGACGCCCAACGTAGTCGGGCAGCATGGCCGGCTCCAGCGCCACACCGCGAATCATCACCCGGTCCGCGTTGCCCACGATGCGGAACTCCTGCAGCCAGAGACCAGTAAAGGACGCACGGGACAGATCCTTGAGGTGCTGCGAATAACCAACCAGGTTGCCGAGCGTTGTTCCCTGCATAAAATCATAAAGTTCGCGTGCCTGCTGCACGCGCAACTCCCGGGTATTCATCTCACGCACAAGAGCCTGGTCGGTTGCGCGCGCGGCGACTTCTCGCTCCAGCTGCTCAGTTCGTGCTGTTTGCTCCTGAAGCGCCAGCTCGACTTCTGTCAGTCGGTTCTCATAGCTGCGGGTCTGCCACCACTGGAACAGCGACACCAACAATGCCAGACCAAACAGCACTGACAGGAGCTGAACTGCTCTAACTGCAGTTACCAGATCACGCCTGGGCCGCAGCTCTGGCAGATAAAGATTGATCTGTTGGCTATTGCTGGCCACGTGTCAGGCGCTCCCCACGCTATCAGTTCTCAGTGCCGCGCCAATTGCCATCATGCAGGCACCCTTGGTTTCCGCAGTAATCTCCTGTGGCGCGTCCAGATCATTGTAGAAATCCAGCATACCTACCGGGGACGCCAGGGCATCGGCCAGCGAATTCATCATCGACTCAGTGTCTTTCTGTCGCGGAGCAATCATGATCTGAGTAATCGGACTCTGCCCCATCTGACTTTCAAAATAATCCAGCGAGCGCTGTATTTCCAGGGCCAGCCGGTCACGAACCATTTCCCAATCGGGTTCAAGCAGAGCATCAGGCCCGACCTGAGTATTAATCTTGCGGGTCAGGTACAACTCACCATTCCTGGTCACGTTCATCATGCTGCCACTGGCCTTCAGCGCAATGAACGCCAGGCCGTTGCTGTCGTCGCTGAACTGCGCTGTTACATTGCGCATCGCCATTTCAGGTATATCGATGCTGCTAAGTGACAGGCCGCTGCGCTCAATCACCTCAATTGACTGCTCCAGTTTTGGCCGGTTTGCAGCAACAGCATAGACCATCTGCTTGCGCGCCTGGAAAGCATCATCAGGCAGTGGAAACACATCGATTACGGCGTCTTCGACCGGCATATCCAGCAGGTCCTTGATCTTCCAACGCACCGCAGCAGCCACTTCTGCTGCCTCCACCTGCGGCATGTCGACAAGGTAGACACTGTAATCAGTGGGCGCCAGCACCAGATTGGTATCTGCTCCGGCCAGGCGGTTCTCATCCACCAGCTGACTCAGACCCTCTCGCAAACTTTGCTGCGCCAGGTCCTGGTACACGCAATGCTCCAATGTCAGCTCATCACGACGCCGGGCGATATGAGCGAGCGAAATTCGCCGATCATTGATCGACAAACCCACCAGGCCATCGACCCGATTCTTGCGTCCTAACCATTGCAGCACTATCACAACCTCATATGACCACTCACGAACTATTCAGTTAGTATGACGGCCAATTTAAAAATATGTTGAATTATAAGCGTCAAGCCACCAATTTCTATAGCAAAACCGCTGCTTCATGGGTATATTTGGGGACGTTTTTGCACGGTAGCGAGCAACAGTGCTTCAAATAATCCTGTATCAACCTGAAATCCCTCCCAACACCGGCAATATCATTCGATTAATCGCAAATACCGGTGCGTCGCTACATCTGATCGAGCCACTCGGCTTTGACCTGGATGAAAAGAAAGTACGCCGTGCCGGCCTTGATTATCACGAACTGAGCCAAGTCACACGCTGGTCAGACTGGGCATCATTCGAGCAGCATTTTCAGGCTCATTATCCTGACAACCTGCTTTATGGTTTCACGACCAAGGGTAGCCGACACTACCATCAAGCTGCCTTCAACGCAGGAGATGGACTACTGTTCGGGCCCGAAACCCGCGGATTGCCGCCGGACCTGCTTGACGCACTACCTGCCAGTCAGAAACTGCGCCTGCCGATGCAGGCCAACAGCAGGAGCCTGAACCTGTCCAATACGGTGGCTATTGCTTTGTACGAAGCGCTCAGACAAAAAGACTTCCCAGATTTGTTGTAAATTCTCGCGGTTTCATGACAAAAGTCATGAAAACTCAAGAAATGATGGGAACATGCAGAATGAAGTGGATTTGCCTGCCGATCTCAAGATGATGACCGACAGGCAGTTTCGTTGCTGATCAGCTAGCGGGCTGTTCGCCGCTCTGACCTTGCTGCTGCGCCTTGGACTGCGCATACACTGCATCAAAGTTAACAGGGGCCAGCATGACGGCCGGGAAGCTGCCGCGCGTTACCAGCGCATCAATGGTTTCTCGAGCGTATGGGAACAGGATGTTAGGGCATACTGTTGCCAGAACGCGCTCCAGATCTGCTTCTGCAAAGCCATTGCAGGTAAAAATACCGGCCTGCTGCACTTCCACCAGGAAAGCAATATTGTCGTCCTGCTTGGCTTCGATAGTCAGTTTCAAGACCACGTCGTAAACGCCGTCAGCGATCTTGCTGTTGCTGGTGTTCAGGTTGAAAGTGATCTTCGGAGCCCACTGGCTGCGGAATACTTCCGGCGTCTTGGGGGATTCGAATGATGAATCCTTCAGGTAAATGCGCTGCAGCGCGAACATTGGTCCCTGTTGACCTTCTTGACCAGCCTGCTGTGCTGACTGTGAAGCTGCCTGGCCGTTTCCATTCTGGTTGTTTTCGTTCTCTGCCATGATCTGACTATCTCTCTTGCTGTCTGTTTGTGAAGTACGCTGTTAGCGTAAATTAACTTGTAAAGTAGAGTTTCGTGCTACTTTTTCTGCACGACTGGCAGGTTTTGACCACGCCACTCTGCCATACCACCGCGCAGCCTGACGACCTGATCAAACCCTGCATTCGACAGGATCTTGCAACTGTCGGCGGAATGCTGCCCCAGCTTGCATACAACAATAATGGGACGGGATTTATACTTTTCAAGCTCAGCCAATCGCTCTGAAAGCTTGTTGGCGGGAATATGGATCGAATCGACGATGTGTCCTGCGTCAAATTCCTTTTTATCACGGATATCCAGCATCACACCATCTTTTCTGTTTACCAGCATGACAGCTTCCTGAGTGCCAACCGCGCGCGCATTGGTTTTACTGCGGTGGAACAGGAACGCCACCAACAGCGCCATCCACAATCCTGACAGCATCCAGTGATTGCCCACGAATTCGATAAACTGTGCCATGCCTTCAAGCCCGTTACTCTAATCTACCAAGCCGCGAAGTATACACGGGCCTTATGTCTATTGGTACTTTTGCCTCGGTTCCGCGATAATGGCGAAGTCAACGACCTGCTACAGACTAGAGACCACAAGGACTACAGCAATGACCAACACTACCAGTCGCCCCGCCACCCTGCTGCTTATTCTGGATGGCTGGGGTCATCGGGAGGAAACTGACTCCAACGCCATCGCTGCCGCCAACACCCCTGTCTGGGACTCACTGTGGCAGCACTGCCCTCATACCCTGATCAAGACCTCAGGAATAGACGTTGGTTTGCCCGGCGGCCAGATGGGCAACTCCGAAGTTGGGCACATGAACCTGGGTGCCGGACGGGTGGTGTATCAAAGCCTGACCATGATCGACAAGGACATCGCTGACGGAGGCTTTTACGACAACAAGGCACTGTGCGCTGCCGCCCAGAAAGCCGCCGATTCAGACCGCGCCCTGCACATCATGGGGCTACTGTCGCCGGGCGGCATCCACTCCCACGAAGACCACATCCTGGCCATGATCAGACTGGCCGAAAAGAAAGGCGTCAAGCGCATCTATCTCCACGCCTTCCTTGATGGGCGTGACATGCCGCCACGTAGCGCCCTGACATCCATCCAAAAGGCGGATGCAGCCCTGCGCCAAAAGGGCCTGGGCCGCATCGTGTCTGTTGTCGGCCGTTATTTCGCCATGGACCGGGACAAGCGCTGGGACCGTATGATGACCGCCTACAACCTCATCACGGCAGGCCTGGGCCAATTCGTTGCTCCCACTGCCGAACAGGCACTGGCCGATGCCTACGCGCGGGATGAGGACGATGAGTTCGTGCAGGCCACTGCCATCGCTGCCGAGGGAGAAAGCCCGGTAGCAATTGCCGATGGTGACGCAGTGGTGTTCATGAACTTCCGTGCAGACCGGGCCCGTCAGCTGGCGCATGCCCTGGTCAATCCGGACTTTGACGGTTTCGTGCGCAAAGCTCAGCCCACACTCGGCGCCTTTGTCATGCTCACCGAATATGCCGCCGATCTTAACGAATACGCGGCCTGTGCCTATCCCCCGCAGCAGTTGACCAACAGTCTGGGTGAATACCTGGCAAACCAGAATCGCAGCCAGCTGCGCATTGCCGAAACCGAGAAATATGCGCATGTCACTTTCTTTTTCAGCGGCGGGCGCGAGGAGCCCTTCGACGGCGAAGAGCGTATCCTGATCCCTTCGCCGGACGTGGCCACCTATGACCTGAAGCCTGAAATGAGCGCACCAGAGGTGACCGACAAGCTGGTGGAAGCCATTAGCAACAAACAATTCGACGCCATCGTCTGCAACTATGCCAACGGCGACATGGTGGGTCACACGGGCGATTTTGACGCCGCTGTAAAAGCTGTGGAAACACTTGATGAATGCCTGGGCCGCCTGGTAGAAGCAATTCGCGCTACCGACGGACAAATGCTGATCACCGCCGACCATGGCAATGTCGAGCAGATGCTGGACCCAGAGTCAGGCCAGGCACTGACCTCACATACCTCTGGCCCTGTGCCTCTTGTCTATGTGGGTCCGCGCGAGTGGCGCTTCACACAGGAGGGTGCGCTGTCCGACATCGCGCCTACCATGCTCAAGCTGATGGATCTGGATGTTCCGCCAGAAATGACTGGCCACGTGCTGATGGCACCCTGAATCTGGACTGAATTCATGGCAATCGAGTGGGACGCGACAGCGGATCGGCCTGCTGGCTCGGGCTGGCAGCAGCGACCTCTGCGGTTTCCTGACTGTGTTGCCGTCGCAGTCTTTGTGGCCGGCGTGTTTATCGCAACAACGGCGATTGCTCAGGACAGCAATCAGACCCGGCTGATCGAGCTGGACAATGCCATTACGGCCATTGAGCAGTGGGTGTCGGAGACCCGGCAGCAACGATCCGCCGAGGAGCTTGAACTGGATCGTCTTGGCGCTGAGGCAAGAGACCTGTCACAACTGATCGCGCAGAACGAGCAGCAGCTCGCCAGTCTGGATAACCAGTTGCGTACCCTGGAATCTCAGCGCCGCGAGTTGTTGCAGCGCAGCGACGCTCAGCGCCAGCAGATTGCCGAGGCATTGCGCGCCACCTACAGAGCAGGCAGCGACAGCCAGCTAAAACTTCTACTGAACCAGCAGGACCCTGCAACCACCCAGCGCATGCTGGTATATTTTGAGCACATAAACCAGGATCGACTGGAGCAGATCAGGCAGTGGCGCGAAACCCTTTCACAGATTGATTCCAACTCGGATGAACTGAGCACTGCTCAGGTGGCCATCGCTCAACAGTCGGAACTGTTAAATACCCGGCAGAGTGCCCTGGCAGAGGCACAGCAGCAACGGCGGGAAATCATCGCCAGCCTGGATGAACAACTGGCTGAACGTGGCGATGAGCTCAGTCAACTACAGCAGGATCGCCAGGAGCTGCAGGAGCTGATCGACGAGATCAATCGCATCGTCGAAGACATCCCGGCGCCTGAAGATCTCATGCCATTCGCAGACTCGCGCGGCAGCATGCCCTGGCCCCTACGGGGTGAGTTGCTGGCGCGCTACGGCGATCGCTACAGTGATGGCAACCTTCAGCGCCAGGGCATCATCATTGCTGCGGAAGCAGGTTCTGCGGTTCGCGCCATTCACCCCGGACGTGTTGTATTTGCCGACTGGCTGCGCGGATCAGGTAATCTGATTGTCGTCGACCACGGCAATGCCTATCTCAGCCTGTACGCGCATCAGCAGTCATTAAACAAACAAAGCGGAGACTGGGTAAACCGCGGAGAACCGGTCGGAACCGCCGGAACGGATGCGGGCATGGGCCTGCCGGGCCTGTATTTCGAGATCCGCCGCAACAGTCAGACATTAAATCCGGTCGAATGGCTTGAAACAGTGCGCTAAACTGCTGAGCACTACGAGGAGAGTTCATGAATACACTACATTCCCATGATGCGTCGGCAACTGTCACAGACAGGCGTGCCGCAAGATCTGTTACGCGCTCAGCCGGCTCCGTGCTCGGTGCACTGCTGGGATTGATACTCACTACAGCATCTGTATCCACGTCTGCGCAGCCTGTCATGGACAACCCGGAAGCCGGGCAGCCGACCGCTGACACAAGACCGCTGCCGATCAACGAAGTACGTATGTTTGCCGAGGCGCTGGAGGCCATTCGCAGCGCCTATGTGCAGGACATCGATGACCAGACTCTGATCGAGTACGCCATACGCGGCATGCTGGCTGGCCTCGACCCGCACTCCGCCTACCTGAATGCCAATGATTACGACTCACTGCAGGAAAGCACCGAAGGTCAGTTTGGTGGCCTGGGTATTGAGGTTGGCGAAGAAGATGGATACATCAAGGTGATCACGCCTCTGGACGGCTCACCGGCTGATCGGGCCGGAGTCATGGCCGGAGACCTGATCGTCGAGATCGACGGCCGTCCGTTGCGTGAAATGATCGTCAACGACGCCATTGAGATGCTGCGCGGCGAGCCAGGTACGACCATCGACCTGACGCTGATGCGCAATGACGAGTCAGAACCGATTGACCTGACCCTGACACGCGAGGTGATTTCGGTAGAGAGTGTTCGGCACCGGATGCTCGAACCGGGTTATGCCTACCTGCGTATCGCCCAGTTCCGCGTCAATACCGGCGAGGAAGTGGTGAAAGCACTGGAGACCCTGATTGAAAACAATGGTGGCCCATTGAACGGCATGGTACTGGATCTTCGCAACAACCCGGGTGGCGTTCTGGAAGCTTCAGTGGCAGTCGCCGATGCGTTCCTGACTGATGGACAGATCGTTTACACCGAAGGACGCATGAACGAATCAAATGAAACCTATCAGGCCACTGCCAGCGACCCCAGTCAGGGTGTACCTCTGGTAGTGCTGATCAACACCGGTTCCGCCTCGGCAGCCGAAATTGTGGCGGGCGCGCTGCAGGATCAGGGGCGCGCCGTGATCATGGGCACCCGCAGTTTCGGCAAGGGCTCTGTTCAGTCTGTGCTGCCAATCAACAATGAGCGTGCACTCAAGCTGACAACATCGCTGTATTTCACACCCAGTGGACGCTCCATTCAGGCCTTTGGTATCGAACCGGATATCAGCGTTGATGAGGCATTGGTCACACGCAGCCTGGAACGCCGCGGCATCTATTCGGAGCGCGACCTGGAGGGACACCTGCCTGGCGTCAATGAAAACAGTGACCCGGAACCATCCGGCCCGCGCCCGGTGACATCGTCCGAGCAGATTGTGGTCAGCGACTATCAGCTGAATGAGGCGCTCACACTGTTGAAAGGTTGGCACATCATGCAGCGATCACGCCGATGAGCCCATCACCTGGCACGACCCGGCTGCGCGCGCTGCTTGCTCGCGCAGCGCCCTATGCAAACAAGCATGTTCTTATCGCCATCACTCTTCTGGGCCTTTTGATTCTGGTTCTGGAGCCCTCCGCCCCCGCCACTCAGGAAACCTCGACGGCAGAATCAGCGCTTCAGGATGTAAAACTGCAAACAGTTACTGAGAAAGAGGTAACTGGTGTCACTCAAAAAGACACGTCGCTTTCTACCGCCGGGACTGGTGAAACATTGCCTGAGGTCCAGATTGCTGACCCCATACAACCAGCAGCCAGCCCGGCACTTGATGCAGCGGTACCGCGACTCGCCATTATTCTGGATGATATCGGCAACAATCTGGAGCTTGGATTGCAGGCAGTGAACCTGCCCGGCCCAGTCACGCTGGCAATTCTGCCATTCACCCCACACGCACACGGGCTTGCTGAAGCGGGGCACCAGGCTGGCAAGGAAATCATGCTGCATGCCCCAATGAGCAATCTTGCCGGTAGCGACCCGGGACCCGGCGCGCTGACTACTCAGCAGGACCAGACAACACTGATTGCTGCACTTCGCAGTGCGATTGCTGACATCCCGCATCTCAAGGGCATCAATAATCATACCGGCAGTGAACTGACGGCTGTCACACAATCGATGCAGTGGGTGATGGAAGAACTGAAATCACAGGATCTGTATTTTGTTGACAGTATGACAAGCGCACAGAGCGTGGCAGCCACCGTGGCAAAATCGAACGGCATTCCGGTACTGAAGCGCCATGTCTTTCTGGATAATGTTGCCGAGGAGTCGGCGGTCGACGCGCAAATGCAGCGTGCTTTAGGCATTGCTGAGCAAAGCGGATTAGCCGTTGCCATCGGCCACCCCTACCCCGCAACTCTCGCCTATCTTGAAAAGAGGCTGCCGGAGCTTCAGGCGTCAGGCAATGTGCAGTTGGTTCTGGTGTCCACGCTGCTGGACAGAAACAGACTATAGGCGCATCTCAATGCCATGCTCGGCCATGTACTGTTTGGCCTGCGGGATTGTGTATTCACCAAAGTGGAAGATACTGGCAGCCAAGACCGCGTCAGCGCCACCTTCCAGCACACCATCTACCAGATGCTGCAGCTCACCCACACCACCTGATGCGATGACAGGCACATCAACTGCGTCACTGACGGCACGATTCAGGGCCAGGTCGAATCCGATTTTTGTGCCATCACGATCCATGCTGGTCAAAAGAATTTCTCCTGCCCCGTAAGACACCATGCGCTTGACCCATTCAATGGCATCCAGGCCGGTTGGCTTGCGACCACCATGCGTGAATATTTCCCAGCGATCAGGCTCACCGGCCTCGCTTACTTTCTTGGCATCCACCGCAACCACGATGCACTGTGACCCGAATCGGGCTGCAGCCTCGCGTACAAACTCCGGGTTTACCACAGCAGCGGTATTGATCGACACCTTGTCGGCGCCGGCATTGAGCATGGTTCTGATATCTTCCAGAGTGCGGATGCCACCGCCAACTGTCAGCGGAATGAACACCTGACCAGCTATTGCTTCCACAGTTTGAACGGTTGTTTCGCGCCCTTCACTGGAGGCTGTTATATCAAGAAACGTGATTTCATCCGCCCCTGCATCGCTGTAACGTCGCGATATTTCGACCGGGTCACCTGCATCGCGGATGTCTTCGAATTTTACGCCTTTGACAACCCGTCCCTTGTCACAGTCCAGGCAGGGGATGATTCGTTTTGCTAGTGCCATGCGCCTTTAATTCCTAATGGTCATCCTGAATGATTATGCCAGTGTTCAGTGGCTGTCGCAGTATGCCTGCGCCGCTGCCAGGTCCAATGCACCCTCATAGATTGCACGTCCGGTAATGGCTCCCATAATACCGCCACCAGAAGGAGTTTTGGCGACCGAAACCAGCTCGGCAATATCTTCCATACGACTGACACCGCCCGACGCAATCACCGGGACACGCGTCGCACTTGCCAGCCTTACGGTGGCTTCGACGTTAACGCCCTGCATCATGCCGTCGCGAGCGATGTCTGTATAGATGATGGCTTCAACACCATCATCAGCAAACTGTTGTGCCAGATCTACTACATTGGTGCTTGATACTTCCGCCCAGCCATCCGTTGCAACCCAGCCATCTTTGGCGTCCAGACCCACAATTACCCGACCAGGGAATTCGCGGCAGGCCTGCGTCACAAACACAGGTTCTTTGACAGCCTGCGTACCGATGATCACGTATTGGACACCAACACCCAGATAGTATTCGATGGTTTTCAGATCACGGATACCACCGCCGATCTGCAGGGGCAGGTCAGGGTAGGCTTTGGCGATCGCCTCAACGATGGCTCCATTGACCGGCTCGCCAGCAAACGCGCCATTCAGATCGACCAGATGCAATCGTCTGGCACCCTGTTCCTTCCAGTGCTGCGCTGTCTGGACCGGGTTGTCGGAGAATACCGTTGAGTCCTCCATGCGCCCCTGGCGCAGACGAACGCACTGGCCATCTTTCAAATCAATCGCGGGTATCACCAGCATGAGTCAAAACCTTGCAAAAAAATTGTCTTCTTTTGGGAAAATCAAACACCTGCAGTTGACCGCCGCTCAGGCGCGACCATCCCAGGCCAGAAAATTGCGCAACAGCTGCAGGCCGCTGTGCTGGCTTTTTTCAGGGTGAAACTGAACAGCAAACAGGGAGCCTTTGCTCAAAGCGGATGCAAATGTATGCCCATAATCTGTGGTCGCTGCACACAGTGACGCATCCGTTGGTGCCACAAAGTAGCTGTGAACAAAATAGAAGCGGCTGTTGTCTTCGATGCCCTGCCACAGCGGGTGGGCCTGCCTCTGTTGAACCTGGTTCCAGCCCATGTGCGGCACTTTAAGACGATTGCCGTCAACATCCAGCAAGACGCCATTGCCAGTCTCGCCACCAAAACGCTTGACCGTGCCCGGCAGCAGTCCCAGGCACTCGACGTGCCCGTTTTCTTCGCTGCTTTCCATCAAGGCCTGCATGCCAACACAGATGGCCAGTACGGGTTTGCTGGCTGCCAGAGCCTGACTGACGATATCGTCAACGCCAAGTCTGCGGATCTCGGCCATGCAATCACGTATGGCGCCGACGCCAGGGAAAATGATTCGGTCGGCTGCCAGAATGCGCGATGCATCGCTGGTAATTTCTACTCGGACATCGTCGCCCAGGCTTTCCATGGCTTTCGATACGGAATGCAGGTTCCCCATCCCGTAGTCGATAACAGCTACATTATTCATACGCGTGTCGACCGATCGTTCAATGGCTTACAGACAACCCTTGGTGGAGGGCACAACATTGGCACTGCGTGGATCAATTTCCATGGCCATGCGCAGCGCACGTCCAAAGGCCTTGAATACGGTTTCAATCTGGTGATGACTATTGTGCCCGCGCAGATTGTCGACATGCAGGGTCACCAGCGCATGATTGACGAATCCCTGGAAGAACTCGTGGAACAGGTCCACATCAAAACCACCCACAGAGGCGCGGGTGAACGGCACGTGGAATTCCAGGCCAGGGCGGCCGGAAAAGTCGATGACAACCCGCGACAGGGCCTCATCCAGCGGCACATAGGCATGTCCGTAGCGGCGAATGCCTTTTCGATCCAGCGCCTTGTTGAATGCCATACCCAGTGTGATGCCCAGGTCCTCGACGGTGTGGTGGGCGTCAATTTCCAGATCACCATTGGCAACGATATCCATGTCGATCAGACCGTGACGGGCAATCTGATCCAGCATGTGATCCAGAAACGGCAAGCCTGTCTGGCACTTCAATACGCCACTGCCATCCAGGTTAACTGAAACCTTGATCTGCGTTTCTTTGGTATTGCGCTCGACCGCTGCCTGACGGCCCTGCTCTGACGATGTAGACATCAACCTATCCTGAAAAGTCTGAATTGCGCGCGCATTATACGCCTTTAAGGCCATTGCCAGCCAGTAGCGCGTTTCCCATCCGCCGGCCGGACTGCTAAAGTAAAAAAACATGCAGATTCCTGGCTCGGTCAAAAATCTTTATACCTTGCGCCTGGCATTGCTGGCTGGCGTATTGATCCCGGTTGTGCTGGTGGTTGCGCTGGCAGGCTCGTGGTCGCTGCGCCTGCTGGAAGATCAGGTAAATCAGCGCATGCAGCAGGATATCGAGCTGATCGCACATGCTATCCGTCTGCCCTTGAGTCATGCGCTTGAACGGGATCGCATCGGTTCAATCAACCAGGCATTAAACTCCGCATTCACCATCGACGTGGTCTACGGCGCCTATGTCTACGACGAAAATGGTGAAGAAGTCGCCCGCAGCGGCCGACGCGCGGCTCGCGTGGCGACGGACCAGGCAGCATCACTGGCCGCCTCCGGCGACCAGCTGGGCGAATTCTCCCAGGCAGGCAATGAGGAAATTTTCTCCTACTTCGTGCCTCTCACCGATGCCGGTGGTCGCATCAACGGGCTGTTGCAACTGACCCGGCGCGGCAGCGACTTCAGTAACTACATTGCCATGGTGCGCGCCACCGCATGGTTTGCGCTTGCCGGCCTCTGCCTGATACTGGCCCTTATCGTAATCGGCGGTCATCACTATGCACTGGGCAGACCACTGCGCCGGATGCTGGGGGGGATAAAGCAGATCAGGAGCAAGGACTCCCAGGCCCGCCTCGCTATCGAAGGCCCCGCAGAAGTCAGGAATATATCTGGCAGCATCAACAATATGCTGGACCGCATCGAGAGCTCAGAAAAACTGGCAACAATTGGGCGCCTGTCTGCCGGTATCGCTCACGAGCTCGGCAGCCCGCTGGCGGCTCTGGACGGCAAAGCCCAGCAGGCCCTGCGGGAAACGGACCGCGAGTCCCGGACCGGTCGCTGTCTGACGCAGATTCGCGCCCAGGCCCAGCGCATGGAAGTCATCATCCGGCAGTTGCTGGATTATGGCCGCGATAACCCGCTGCAGCGTGTCAGTCTGGAAATCAGCCAGCTGGTCGAACAGGCCACCGACCATGCGCTGGCAGCAGCGCCCAGCACCATTGACTCACTATGCGACGCCCAGCCGACTATCAAGGTCGAGGGCAAACCCCAGCGTGTGCGCGTGGACGCGATGCGTTTCGATCAGGCTCTCAGCAATCTGGTCGGCAATGCGCTTCATGCCTGTCAGTCTCAAATCAGGATCAGCTGGGATGTCGTGGACACATCAGGCTCGCAATCAACCCGCATCATGATCGAGGATGATGGTGACGGAATCAGCGAAGACGAGCTGCCGAATCTGTTCGACCCGTTTTTTACGACCAAACCAGTGGGTCAGGGCACGGGGCTGGGACTAGCTGTTGCCCACGCAGCCGTTGCTGACCACGGAGGACATATTTCGGTGACGCGCTCCGAACGTCTGGGCGGTGCCTGCTTCACGATCCATCTGCCTGCGCCAGCCCCTCAGGCGTGACGCACCCTGACCGCTCATGAATCAACCAGAGGAAACGCACCGGGACATCGAATGGATGACAACATCACACAAGACACCGTTTTAATTGTCGAGGACGATGAGTCACTGCGCGAGCTGCTCACCGAAGAGCTGACGGATGCCGGCTACCAGGTGCTGGCTGCTGGTGATGCACGCAAAGCCGCGCTGATGCTGGAGAAGCATGACGTGCAGCTGATTATCAGCGATCTGCGTCTCCCCGGGGACACCGGCCTGGATCTGCTGGGTCATATCCGCTCAACCAGCTCTCAGCAAAACAGCCCTGGACCAGGGTTTATCATGGTGACTGCGTTTGGCACCGTAGAGCAGGCCGTCGACGCTCTCAAGCAGGGGGCCGATGACTTTTTAACCAAACCCATCAAACTGGATCACTTGCGAATCAGTGCCGACCGGGTCATTCAGCGCCGCCGGCTTCAGGAAGAACTGGCACGCTACAAGGCCCTGATTGACGACCAGGAGTTTCACGGCATGCTGGGCCGCAGTCGGGCCATGCAGCAGTTATTCAACAATATCCGGATGGTCGCGCGAGCGGGCGGTCCGGTGCTGATCTCCGGTGAAAGTGGCACTGGCAAGGAGCTCGTGGCACGCGCCATTCATGCCGAAAGCGATCGAAACAACGCGCCTTTCATTGCCATCAATTGCGCTGGCATCCCGCCAGCGCTACTGGAAAGTGAGCTCTTCGGCCACACCGCAACCGCGTTTACGGGTGCCCAGAAGGCACGTCAGGGCCTGTTTGCCGAGGCCGACGGTGGCAGCCTGCTGCTGGATGAAATTGGTGAAATGCCTGTCGAGATGCAGGCCAAGTTACTGCGAATCCTGCAGGATGGGCGTATTCGACCGGTTGGGGCAGACCAGGAGAAACAGCTGGACGTCCGTATTCTTGCCGCCACCAACCGTAAACTGGAGCAGGAGGTAAGCGACGGACGCTTTCGCGAAGATCTGTATTTTCGCCTGCAGACCTTCGCTATCGAGGTGCCCGCGCTACGTGATCGTGACGATGACCTTGATCTGTTGATCGCACATTTCATCCGGCGCGTCAGCCTGCAGCAGAACAAAAACATAACGGCAATCGATGAGTCCGCCCTGTTGCGGCTGCGTCAATACAGCTTCCCCGGCAATGTGCGCGAACTCGCCAGTACCATCGAGCGAGCCGTCACGTTCTGTCAGGGCAGCGAAATCGGGCTACAGGACATGCCGGAGCGCCTGCGGCAAGCCAGCTCAACACTGTCGACACCCAAAATCAGTGATGCAGACACGGCAGAGATCGGTGGCAGGGCGTCGCAGGAATCGGTATTTCTGGAATTGATCCACCGCCTTGAGGGCAGCCGGCCTGACCCAGAGAAATGGACCTCACTACCTTCGCTGGAGCAGGCCTATATTGACTATACCCTGCAGCGCTTCAAAGGAAACAAACGGCAAACCGCCAACGCCCTTGGTATTGGTCGAAGAACGCTGTACCGCAAGCTCGGCGATGACACAGATGCGGAAACTGGCAATGACAGTTGACTGGATCAGCCTGCCGACAAGGCGGCGCCCGGGCTGACGGAATTGGTGCCTGAATTGATGCCTGAATGGCCGCCTGACACACCCATGGAGGCACATGCGCCACTATGGCACACCGAGCCGGCCTCAATCAAAAACCATTTGGCTAACAATATCAGACAATTAGACAACCCCTCAGACTGGCATGATGCTTGAATATCAGCTTGGCACATGAACACTATGGAGGATAACCATCATGTTGAAGAAGCTGATTTTCTTGCCGCTGACCTGTGCCCTTACCTTCCTCGCTGCACCGGTTCACGCTCAGCCAGCACCCCAGGCCGCGCCACAGGGTGCGCCGCAAATGGAACTGACAGCCGAGCTGAAGGATAACTTTGTGGCAGCCTACACTGACATCATGGAAATCCAGATGCGGTATGCCCAACAGCTGCAGTCAGTCACTGATGAGGCTGAAGCTAACACCCTGCAGCAGGCTGCACAGGGAGAGATGCAGCAGGCCGTTGAAGCCAATGATCTGAGCATTCAAGAGTACAATCAGATCATTCAGATGGCTTCGGCAGACCCGGCACTTTTGCAGGAGCTGGAGACAGCCATTGAAGCCAACTCCTGAGGGGCTTCTTTAAGCGCAGCTCTGACGGCTGCTGCCAGGCAGCCGTCGCTTCGCTCTTTCGCAGCCTTGCTACCCTGCAACTACTGCCAGACTTCCCGCCAGAACCTCCTCAAACTTCGCAAATTTTGCACCCATCCGATTTCGTGCGACAATCAAAGTCCATGTTCAGTCTGCTCCGGGGATGCGGCAATCCATGTCAAAGTTATTGAAGTACCTGACTTTTTTTATCACCGGCCTGCTTGTTTTTGTTGTTGCGCTGGCGTTGATTCTATTTGTGGTAATCGACCCCAACCGGTACCGGCCCGTGCTGGAGGACCTGGTTGCCAGCCAGACTGGCCTGCAACTGCAGATTGCCGGGGACATGAACTGGACTTTCAGGCCGGTTTTCGGGCTCAGTCTGCAGGATGTGCGCCTGAGCAATGGCGTATCACCGCAGGAGCTCGCCTCCTTCTCCAACGTTGCACTTCGACTGGAACCCGCAGGTCTGTTCCGGGGTGAGCTCAATCTTCAGGAATTCATTGCCGAAGACCTGCACATCAACTGGACTGTCGACAGCAACGGCCAGACAAACTGGCTGCTGGACCTGCCACCCAGTGAGGCACCTGCCCAGACCAGCAGTGCCGGCAGCATACCGGTCGATGTCAACATCGCACAGGTGACCCTCAATAATGCCAGCATCGACATACAGGATCAGCAGCAGGGGCTCAATGCCAGCCTGCGGCGTCTGAACCTGTCGGGCTCGAATACCAACCTGCAGGGTCAGGAGTTTCCGCTGGAAATCAGCACTCAGCTGATTGATCAGACGACCAACCGGCGTCTCGACCTGAATCTGCAGAGCGACACATCCATCGACCTGGACGCTGGTAACATTGCACTGAGCGACATCAGGTTCAGTCTCAGCCCATTGCTGATTACCGGCTCAGCCGAGATCAACAACTTCCGCAACGATCTGAGCTGGCAGGCTGACCTCAGCAGTCAGCCGTTTAATCTCAGTTACCTGCTGGAAAACTTCATGGCATTGCCAGAAGACAGCATGCCGGCGCCAGACGAGCAGCAGATTACTGTGCAGACTCTGCGCGCCAACGGCGATACTGAAGGTGTCACGCTGCAGGAGCTGTTGCTTGGGCTCAATGACACCAGCCTGGAACTGTCCGGCGACCTGTTGTTCGCCACCGGCAACCGTCGCATGATGATTGGCTACGAGTTACGCGGCGGCGACATCAACCTCGACGACTGGCTGCCTGCCTCCGAACAAGGACAAGCCTCGGCCCCAGGCTCTGGTACCAGTGGTGGCTCATCCATCGCCAATGCAACTGAGCTGCCACTGGATATCCTGAACACCCTGGATTTGCGCGGCAACCATTCCTTTGACTCCATCAGCTATTCTGGTCTGCGTCTGGCACCAGTGAGTGCCACCGTGCAAATCCAGAATGGCGTGCTTAATCTGGTCAGCCAGCCCGCAGGTTTCTACGACGGCACGCTGGCTGCGACCGCCTCCGTCAATGCCAGCAGCAGGCCTGCGCGTGTCGAGCTTGAGACTCAGCTTGAGAATGTCAGTGCTGCCGCACTAACTGAGGACAAACCCAGACTGGGCTTTTTCACTGGTAATTTTAACGCCAATACCAGCCATACCATGCAGGGCAATACCGTTGACGCCCTGCTCAACAGCATCTCTGGCGCGAGCCAGATGCAAGTAGCCAACAGCTCGGTGAACATCACTATGCTGAAACAGGTGTTTGCAGCCATCTCAGTGCTCAATCCCGATGGCAACCTCGCTGCGCAGTGGCCTGACACCGTTCGCTTCAACAGTGTCGAAGCATACCTGCTGTTCAACGACGGTCTCGATGAGAATCAGGAATTGCGCGTGCGACTGGATAATTTCGACGTAAGCGGTACCGGCGGAATCAACCTGGATCAAGGTGAGTTTGATTACAGCGTAGAGTTCACTATTCTGGGCGAGCCGGCACCTCAGACAATACGAGTCAATCCGAACTATCACAATATCCCCTGGCCCATTCGATGCGACGCCGCCTTCGCGGACCCCGGCCGGCAATATTGCAGCCCCGACCTGCAGCGCGTGCGCGAGGTGTTTGCGCAAATGGCGCGCAATGAAGTGGAACGCCGCGCCAGTGAGGCCATTGGCGAGCAGGTCGAGCGCCTGCGTAACCGCGTGCGCGAACTTTTCCAGAACAACTGATAGTGCCAGCAGCAAGGAACAATCCGCCACTCCTGGACTCAGGAGTGGTCCTGGAATGGTTTGACGACCACGGCCGGCATGATTTGCCGTGGCAGCATGATCAGACGGCCTATCGCGTCTGGGTTTCAGAGATCATGCTGCAGCAGACACAGGTCAGCACGGTCATTCCTTATTACCAGCGCTTTATGAGCAGCTTCCCGACTGTCGAGGCGCTGGCTGCGGCGCCCCTTGATGAAGTGCTGCACCTGTGGACAGGGCTGGGTTACTACGCCAGAGCCCGCAACCTGCACAAAACGGCCCAGCGAGTAGTCAGCGAATTCGACGGCGAGTTTCCCGCATCGCTAGAATTACTTGAGTCGCTGCCTGGCATAGGTCGTTCCACTGCCGGCGCCATCCTGTCTCTGGCGCTGAACAGGCGCGGTGTCATTCTGGACGGTAACGTAAAGCGCGTTCTCTGCCGTTATTACGCGATTAGCGAATGGCCCGGCACCAGCAAGACCCTGGCTCAACTTTGGGAGCTCGCCGAGGCCTCGACGCCCGAACAACGCTTTGGTGACTATGCACAGGCCATGATGGACCTGGGCGCAACGCTGTGCACACGCAGTCGACCGGCCTGCCTGCACTGCCCGCTCGTCAAACACTGCCAGGCCAGACAGCAAGGTATTGAATCGCAACTTCCAGCCAGTAAACCACGCCGATCCTTACCGGAGAAGTCTGTCTACATGATCATGTGGCAGGACGACGATGGCCGGGTATTCCTGCAGCAGCGACAGGCCTCCGGCATCTGGGGCGGCCTGTGGAGTTTCCCCGAGTGTGAAGACAGGGATGTCCTGAACCAGTGGCTGCAAGATCGTCAGTTGCAGATTGACAGCATCTGGCCTAAGGTCAGCCACACATTCAGTCATTTTCGCCTGCACATCACCCCGGTTCATGTCACTGGTGCAATCGACGCTGACCAACCGGGCTGCAGGATCGCAGATTCTGCAGGTTCCCTCTGGTATCACAGCCAGACACAGATGCCCCAGGTTGGTCTGGCTGCACCCGTCAAGAAGCTGCTGCAGCAACTGACGTGAAAACAATTATTCAGATCATCAAGAGATAGAGGAACAACATGTCCCGCACTGTTTTCTGCAAAAAGTACCAGAAAGAACTCCCAGGATTGGCAATGCCACCCTATCCGGGCCCCAAAGGCCAGGAGATATTCGAGTCTGTTTCCGCCCAGGCCTGGCAGGACTGGCAGAAGCAGCAGGTGATGCTGATCAATGAAAAACACCTGAGCATGGCCAGCGCCGACGACCGCAAGTACCTGCAGGCGCAGATGGATAAATTTTTCAACAATGAAGACTTTGATACTGCCAGCGGCTACGTCGCGCCGGAATAGAAAATTGCCCATCAAATCCCGTTCAGAGACTTGACTCCGGCAGCCGCAACGGTTTTAATACGCGCCTTGTCGCCATACGACAGCCAGATTACGCCCAGGTAGCTCAGTCGGTAGAGCAGAGGATTGAAAATCCTCGTGTCGGTGGTTCGATTCCGCCCCTGGGCACCACATACAACAAGCCTCGCATTTGCGGGGCTTTTTTGTATGTGCTGTCCAGGGGCTGGATGAGAACCACCGATCTGGTTCGACAAACTACGCAGTAGTTTGCAACGAGCGCGCCAGCGCGAAGCCCGCAGGGTCGTAACAGCCCCCTAGGCTGTTACGATTCTTCCGCCCCGTAGACCAAACCACTACCCTGCGTAAAAGCCTCGCTTCAGAGGGGCTTTTTTATATGTGCTGTCTCTGCATCAACTGAGAACTGGACATGCATCTCCTTACGGCTCTGCATCCTGCTCTTGCCGCCGCGCACCCGCCAGCGCACCCACCAGCGAGTAATTACCCTCATGACAGGCGTACTCGAGTATCCGGCTGCCATCCGGCATCCGGCGCATGGGAACCTCGGCAGTCCAGCTCTGCCCGTACACCGCAGGATCATTCAGGGTGACCCGATAAATCAGTTGTCCTTCGTCGTCGTAGCGGAACGTCTCCGTTGTGGTCAGCTCGGCAGATGAGCCACGGAACGACTGCTGTGGATGCAGGTTTTGTGTTTCCACAACCAGCGTATCGCCCTTCCAATAACCAATCGAGTCACCCATCCAACGGTACAACGCCGGATCACGATGCCTGTCATCAATACGGATAATCCTCACATCGTTGACCATCTCGGCCATGATCATCACGTAGTCGGGTGTCTGTACAACTTGATAATTGCTGTTGTAGGACATGGGCAACATCGGTGGACCGGCAGTCGACAGCACGGATAACAGACAGCGTTCTCCGGCAGGACGAACCTCCGGACCCGCAAAGGCATCCAGACCCGTTCTGGCCAGAGCCTGGCTGACAAAGTCGCGCCCCCTGCCATCCTCGGCATATGGGATTTTCCCATCAGGAGGATCTATTACCAGTGACGTGCGGTATTCACCATCGACACGGGCCACATAACCGCTCGCAAAGTACCAGTCGGCCTCAAGCGCAATGGGCCCGCCTTTTGGTGGGGGCCCGCGATCAGGATCAAGAAAGCCGTTTTCTGCATCGGTCAGATCAGTCAATCCTGCCGCAGAGCCGGGCCGCCACTGAGCAGCCTCCGCGGCGGTCATGCTTTGGCGTCCAGCAAACTGTGCCGGGCGCTCCAGAGGTGTTTCGGTTTCATTGGTCCAGTAACCCTGAAAATCCGGTTCGCCGCCTGCCAACCGAGGAATTTCGGCGTCAGCCTGGGAATGGACCAGCATGCAAAACACCAGGACTTCCAAGAACTGGTGTCGGGGGGGTTGTCTACCATGTGCCATCGGCAACCTCATCAAGTACCGTGTTGTGATCCGGATATTACCGCGATTCCAGCGTTTTGCAGGAGCCTTAGTAGACTGCATCCGCGCAACTTCAAACAGCTTTGACACAGGTCAATAGCCCCGGAATGACAAGAACAGCTTCGCAGCAAAAAACTAAAATCATCTCTTGACCTAAAGTTAACTTGAGGCTGTATAAAGGCACCCGACATATACCAATGGACCGCATGCGGGAGCCACCGAATGAGCAACAACAGCAGTAAATACAATACCTTGCAACGTTCCCATCAGTGGCGAGACGCTGTCATCAGTCTCGCCATTATCATAGGACTGAGCGTTGCGCTGGTGTTCTGGAAAGGACAGACCACAAGCGCAGCCAATTGGGGAGCCCCAGCCCCCCTGGACGTGAGGGCCACAGAAATCACAACCCGGGATGTACCGGTCGCAATCGACGCGCTGGGCGAGTTACAGGCCGTTCAACAAGTCATGGTGGCCGCCGAAGTTGGCGGTCGGGTCACAGAGATTAACTTTGAGGCCGGCCAGCAGGTAAGCGAAGGGGATTTGCTATTGCGGCTGAACGATGATGTGGAACAACAAACGCTGATGGGCGCCACAGCAGCGGCCCAGTTCGCTGAACAACAATTGACTCGCGCCCGCAACCTGGTCGACACAGGCGCGGTCACTCAGGAGGAATTTCAACAACGACAGTCAGAGTACGACAGCGCCATGGCACAGGTCGGTCAGCTTGAGGCGAGAATCCGCCAGAAGAATATCACCGCCCCGTTCTCTGGGACGCTTGGCATACGTACAGTAAATGTTGGCCAGTATTTAAACCCGGGTGACCCTTTAGTGTCGTTGACCGATACCGCCAGCCTGTATGTCAACTTTCATGTACCGCAGCGCATGCTGTCTCGTATTCAGGTTGGCCAGGAAGTTACCTTGACTACCGACGCTGACAACAGACCTGATGCGCGCGCGGCAATTTCTGCCATTGAGCCCAGAGTCGGCGACGACACACGCAATGCAATTGTTCAAGGCGTTGTGGAGAACCCGGACAATGCTCTGAATCCCGGTATGTACGTGGAAGTCAGCATCGCCCTTCCGCCACAGAGAAACGCAATCGTTGTGCCCGTTACTGCGGTCATGACATCACCCACGGGCGAGTCTGTGGTTGTTGTCCGGGATATTGACGAGAACCGCATTGGCACAGCTGAGATAGTATCCGTCACTGCCGAACGGTATGTCGGAAACGAGATTGTACTGCAGGGCGGTGTACAGGCTGGTGACCTTGTTGTCACTGAAGGCCAGCTCCGAATCCAGCCAGGCACCCAGGTTCATGTGGTAAGTAGTGACGACCTGACGCCTTCAACCGGAGCGAATGAATAATGAAGTTTACCGACATTTTTATCAGACGCCCTATCCTGTCGATCACACTCAGCATTTTGATCCTGCTGGCCGGTCTCGCCTCTGCGCTTACGCTGCCAATCAGACAGTACCCTGCCATGGAAAGCGCCACGCTTGTCATCAGTACACAATATCCCGGCGCGACCCAGGAAGTGATGCAGGGGTTCGTAACCACACCACTCACGCAGGCAATCTCCAGCGTGACCGGGATCGAATATCTGACATCAAACTCGACCATGGGCAGCAGCATTATCAACGCCAAACTGGTTCTTAATGCAGACGCCGACCGCGCTATGACCGAAGTCCTTGCCAAAATCCAGCAGGTAAAATATCGCCTGCCTGAGGGAGTATTCGACCCACAGGTGCAGAAAATTACTGATGGCGTGTCGGCGGTTCAATACCTGGCATTCACCAGTGACAGCCTGACGCTTCCCCAGATTTCCGACTTCATAACTCGGGTGGCACAACCCATGCTGACCGCTGTGGACGGAGTTGCGTCACTTGAAATTGCCGGCGGACAGTCGTACGCCATGCGTATCTGGGTCGATCCAGCCAGACTCGCCGCGCATGGGTTGACAGCCAGCGATCTGTCGAATGCGCTCCGGGCCAACAATATCCAGGCGGCACCCGGCATTTTGCGCGGCAGCGCCTCATTGATCACACTGACGGCAGAAACGGATGTGCGCAGCGTTGACGGTTTTCGCGACATCGTCATCAAGGAGGGGCGCAATGGTGTGGTCCGTGTCAGCGACGTCGCTGATGTTGAACTGGGAGGCCAGAACTACAACTCCAGCTTCTTCAGTGACGGCAAGAAGGCGGCATCACTGGCAATCACTCCTACTCCGGAAGGTAACCCGCTCAACATTGTCGCTGGTGTCGAAGAGCTGTTGCCAGCCTTGCGTGCCGCTGCGCCTGCGGGCATGGAAATTACCAATGTATTTGACACAGCACGCTTCATTGATGCGTCTATCAGTGAGGTTACAAAAACACTTCTGGAGGCAGTGCTTATCGTCATTCTGGTGATCTTCCTGTTTCTCGGTTCTTTCCGCGCAGTCATCATTCCAGTAGTCACTATTCCGTTGTCACTGGTGGGGACTGCAGTATTGATGTCAATGCTGGGGTTCTCTCTGAATCTTCTGACTCTGCTGGCGATGGTGCTGGCTATCGGACTTGTGGTCGACGATGCCATCGTGGTCGTCGAAAACATCCATCGCCATATTGAAGAAGGCGAGCCGCCCCTGCAGGCAGCACTGCATGGCGCCCGTGAAATCGTATGGCCGGTGGTCGGCATGACACTTACACTGGCTGCCGTTTATGCGCCCATCGGCATGATGGGAGGACTGACCGGCACCTTGTTTAAGGAGTTTGCCTTTACGCTCGCATGTGCCGTGATAGTGTCGGGCGTCGTTGCGCTCACGCTATCGCCGATGATGAGTCGCTACCTTCTTAATGCGCAACTGAATGAGGGGCGTCTGGCCAAATCCATCAACAACAATATTGACCGACTGTCGAGCCGTTACAGCAAATCACTTGGATATGTCCTGAAGTCTCGAATGGCCGTCCTGACAGTTTCGGCTGCAGTGCTGGTCGGCATCTACTTTCTCTTTTCGGGTGTAGAGCGCGAACTGGCGCCTATGGAGGATCAGGGTTATGTCTTTTCTTCAGCTCGATCACCACAGTACGCCAGTGTTGATTACACTGAGCAATCGGTGAGCGACCTGATCGATATTTACCGAACAATGCCTGACTACCAAAACAGCTTTTTCCTGAACGGCTCTGATGGACAGAACAATGCTTTTGGAGGCATCGTGATGACACCCTGGGAAGACCGGGAGATGACGTCGCACGAGGTCGAGGCGTCCATCAATCAGCAGGCCCGCAACATAACCGGCGCACTGGTAACCGCTTTTCAGCCACCGGCGCTTCCCGCTGGCAGTGGTGGTTTGCCTGTCCAGATGGTCCTGCGCGCGCCGATTGAAATCAATGAACTGTACGACACGATGGAGGAGATTAAAGCCGCCGCATGGCAGAGTGGTATCTTTGCCTTCGTCGACAGCGATCTCTCGTTTGACAGCCCTCAGGCCAGAATCACAATCAATAAGAACAAAGCAGGCGAAATGGGTGTACCGCTCAGCGAGATTGCCAACACCCTGGCGATTCTTGTCGGTGAAAATTACGTCAACCGCTTCAACTGGTTTGACCGCTCTTACGATGTCATAACTCAGGTTGCGCAAACCGACCGCCAGGACCCCCAGGACCTGTCCGAATTTTATGTAAGGACTGCGTCCGGACAGCTGGTGTCACTCGACACACTGGTCTCTGTCGACATGCTGGCGGGGCCAAATCGACTGACACAATTTAACCAGATCAACTCCATTACGCTGTCTGGCGTGCTGATGCCGGGAGCGACCATGGGCCAGGCAGTGGCGTTTCTCGACAACCTGCCCTTGCCCTCCGGCGCCAGCATAGACTGGCTCTCCGATAGTAGACAGTTTGTCCAGGAAGGCAACCAGCTGGTGGTGTCTTTCGGATTCGCGCTGATTGTGATCTTCCTCGTGCTCGCGGCTCAGTACGAGAGTTTCAGAGATCCTCTGGTTATTCTTGTCACCGTTCCTCTCGCGATCTGCGGTGCCCTTATCCCGCTGTGGCTCGGTTACGCAACCATGAACATCTACACTCAGATCGGGCTGGTCACGCTGATAGGACTGATCTCGAAGCACGGCATTCTGATGGTCTCGTTTGCCAATGACATCCAGCACCACGAAAAGCTCGGACCGCTAGAAGCGATGCACAAAGCCGCCGTGATCAGGATGCGGCCGGTGCTCATGACGACAGCTGCAATGGTGGCAGGTCTGATTCCATTGATTTTCGCCAGTGGCGCTGGCGCTGCCAGCCGTTACTCGATTGGCATCGTAGTGGTTTCCGGCATGATCGTGGGCACACTTTTTACGCTGTTTGTCCTGCCATCAATCTATAGCCTGATCGCACGGGACCACCGGGGAGATGAGGCCGCAGGCTCCCATGAATCCCTGGAAGGAGTTGTTACACATGTATAGGAAATTTCTGAAAGCTGGCGGTGCGACCATCATGTTTGCAGTCATGCTCAGTAGTTGCATGCTCGCCCCAGATTATCAAAGACCTGCCAGTCCGATTGGCGATCAATGGCAGTCTGACAGCATGCCGGTACCGGACAACGCAAGTCAGGAGTTACCGACGTGGGAAACGTTTACAAATGACGATTATTTGCGGGATCTGATAAGACTGGCGCTTGCCAACAACCCCAATCTTCAACTTGCAATAATGAATGTCGAAGAAGCCAGATTGACGTATGGGATTCAGCGCTCGGCGATTCTGCCGGACCTGAACGTAGGCATCAGCCAGCTTCGTCAGGGCTCTCCGGAGAATCTTAACCCGGGCTTTTTGCCAGCCGTCCAGGAGCAGTTCGAAGTCGGTCTCGGGATGTCGTCATTTGAGCTGGATCTTTTTGGTCGCGTCAGAAGTCTCTCGGATGCTGCATTGCACCAGTACCTGGCGACAGCCGAAGCATCAAACAGTGTCAGAGTGACGTTGATCTCCGATGTAATCAGGAGTTATCTCTTGTACAACGGGGCCAAAAAACAACTTGAACTATCGACCGAGACGCTGGACTCCAGAAATACAAGTCTGACTTTGATCAACCAGCGATTGTCGGCAGGTGCCGCATCACAGCTTGAATATCAGGATGCGCTAAGCCTGGTCCAGCAGGCCCGACTGGCCGTGGCGCGCAGTGCACGCGCCGTTGAAAGCGCACGCAATGCGCTGGCCCTGTTGACTGGGGATACGGACATCAATCGCTGGCTGCCTGCAAACGCAGCAGACGTGTCACAGATTGTGCAAAATCTGTCTCCGGGTGCTCCGTCATCATTGCTAACGCGACGACCCGACATCCGCGCCGCCGAGCGATCATTGATTGCCAGGAACGCAGTCATTGGCGCCGCACGGGCTGCCTTCCTGCCGAACATCTCTCTGACGGCCGGAGTCGGCAGCGCGAGTCAGGAACTGTCAGAGCTGTTTGATTCCGGCCAGAGCGCGTGGACTTTCAATCCAGTGATTTCAGTACCAATATTCAACGCTGGACGCAATTACCGCAATCTTGAGCTGGCTGAGCTTCGTAAAGAAAAGGCTGTTGTTGAATACGAACAGGCTATCCGTAGCGCCTTCGTGGATGTGGCAAACGCCCTGGCATCAGCGCATACTCTTCAGGAAGAGAAACACGCACTGCAGGAACTGACCCGCTCCAGTGCAGAAACTTTACGTCTGGCCCAACTACGTTTTGACTCGGGTCTCGACAGTCAGCTCCGGTTTCTGGATGCGAAGCGACAGGACCTGGCAAGCAACCTTGAACTGTTGGACGTTTCGGTTCAGCACCAACTGGCACTGGTTGACCTGTTCAGTGCACTCGGCGGTGGCTGGTATGACGCACCATAGGTTACTACCAGGTGCAGCAACTGCTCAATGTCAGGACTCACCCAGGGGGCGCTCAAGGATGCGAGCGCCCGCGCCTTCACTTGCCAGCACGTCTGCCGGATTGCGCAACGGGCAGTCCGTCAGGGACAGACAGCCACAGCCTATGCATGAGTTCAGTTCGTCTCTCAGTCTGGTCAGCATGTCGATTCGGTTGTTAAGTGAAACTTCCCACCGTGAAGCGCTGGCACGCCACTTTTCGGCAGTCATTTTCGTTCCGTCTTCGTAAGGACCGAGCACATTCTTAATTTCATCCAGAGGGATTCCGACGCGTTGCGCTACTTTAACAATGGCAAGATAGCGCAGCACACCCGGCTGAAATTGCCGCTGATTGCTGGCATTGCGATGGCTCGTAATCAAGCCCTTGGCTTCATAAAAATGAATCGCAGACACTGCGATACCCGAACGCTTTGATACCTCACCGATACTATAGACGCGATTGTTGGACGGTTGATCTACGGACATTGCAACTACCCGGCAACTAAAGTTTTGAAGTAACTTGATTCAATCATTCTGGCACAACACGGCCCGCGTTAGAAATGTTCCGCTGACGGAAAAAAAAGCGCAGCCGAAGCTGCGCTTTTTTTCCTCCATCAATACATCAGAACGTCTTGCGGATTCCAACCTCAAACGTTCGTCCCAGCGGGTTGCCGATCCGCGGATCGTAGCCAAACTCCTGACGTGACGCCGGTGGATCTTCATCCGTGATGTTATTGATAGACGCCGTGAAGCTGGCCCACTCGTGATCCCAGATCCAGTGGAAATCACCTGCCAGCCAGCCGCCTGGGTCTACACCGTAGTACGAAGGCTCAAACGGTGTCGTGGTTCCTGGCTGGAAGCCACCGGGTACCAGCGCTGCTTCGTTAATGGTGCCATCGGCGTTGTAATAGCGTTCATCTTTAACACCATCAATGTAGCCAATCACCACTCGGAAGTTGTGATCGCCCTGACCATAGTTGATGTTCAGGTTGGCACGCCATTCAGGCGCTGCCTGTGCAATGGTGGCAAAGTTTAGTGTTCCCAGGCGGTCATCACCCGGATCCAGCAGGAAGCCATCAAGCGTGGTTTCACCAAACTCGAACTTCTCGACCTTGGTCAGGGTCAGACCAAAACGCATATCCCCTGCAAACGCCGGGAAGCTGTAGTTGGCCTGCACATCAAAGCCTTCTGTCAACTGACCTGGACCATTACCAAACTCAGTCGTGATCGCAGCAAAGTCATTGGCGGTGGTAACGCCCTGTGTACAGGTGCCACCGTTAAACTGGACGCGTCCAATAAGCGGATGCGAACAGTCTGCCAGTGCGGTGCGGTTGCTGGGCACACTGGTCTGGCCGGGCGGCGGAATGCTGAAGACAGAGCTTGCAATGGTATTGGCAGAGGCCAGCAGCCCCAGCTCATCCTCTGTTTCAATGCTGAAATAGTCGACAATGAACTGGAAGTTGTGACCGGCATCAAAGCCTTCAGACTGCCAGATGAAACCAGTATTCCACACAGTTGCAGTTTCAGGCTCGATTCCCGTTGCCGTGATCGTGGTTGCACCACGCCAGTCACCGCCAGCGATGGTGTAGCTGTTCACGCCAACGTTGACCTCGCCCGGGTTCAGACCCGCGCCCGGCGCCTGGTAGTTGGTGCCGTAAGATCCACGGAATGACAGGTTATCGGTAATATCATACTTGCCTGAAACCTTGTACACCGTTGCATCCAGGTCACCGCTGAAGCGCTCGTGACGTACAGCAGCTGTCATGTTCAAACGGTCATGCAGCGGCAGACTGAATTCAGCAAAGGCTGATTCCTGCTGCTGGCTGGTAGAATCTGGCGGATTGATACCAAAGAAGAAGAACGGACCAGGTCCATCCGGCGTACAGCCATTGTATTCGGGATCAGTTGGATCCCGTGGTGTCTGTTCATCCCAGAAACACGGCATCGCGCCATTGTAGATGGGATCTGGCACTGTCTGGCGGTTGCGGCTGTCGCGATACTGCACACCCGCACCCCAGGCAATATTGCCACCCGGCAGCTCGATTGGAGTCTGGCCACTGAAGACCAGATCGACCGTGGCGCTCCAGGCCGTGGTTTCGCTGTAGCGATCATTGAACAGCCACTGACGGAGTTCAAGCGGGTTCTGCAGGGATGGATCGTAGGCGGGGTTCGGCAGACCCAGCTCGGGCTGACTGGCAAAATTGGAGGCGAACGGGTTGTACCACATACAGTCGCCTACCCCGGCTAGCGCAGGGTTCTGGGTGCCCAGGCGGTTAGGATCCAGATCCGGCGCATCACAGTTCGGCCCCCCAAAGCCGTTCAGCGCTTCCTGCACGCGCGCACCCATGATGTCAGGTGCAGAGCTGCGGATATCCGACTGATTGTAGGTAAACGCCAGGTCCCAGCTGATGTCGTTGGACAATTCGCCTGTGAAGCCGGTGGAGATGTGCCAGTTGCGGCTTTCGTTTTCGTTCGGTGTACTGTGCAGACCGGGACCCGCCCAGGTGTCATTACCACCGTGCGCAAAGGCACGATAGGTGATGGGTGTAAAGCCGCGCGTCAAACCAAACAGGGGGTTGCTGGCCCAGCCAGTGCGCTGTGCGAACTCCTGTACAAATGGGTTGGTGGTTGGCACATATAGCTGATAGGTCAGACCTGAGGTCTGTGCCGGCCCGCGGACTACTGGCTGCGATGGTGAGCCATAGGCCTCTGGCGTGTGAACCCGGCCATACGCTGCTCTCGCGTAGAACTCGAGATTGTCCGACATTTGCGTGGTTACCTGGCCAAACAGGCGATAGATTTCGTTTTCCTCAACCACGTTGTAATACGGAATATAGCCATAGTTACAAGTGAATGCGTTGACGTAAATACCACCCACCGCATTACATGACTCTGGTGTAAAGTCTGACACCAGCCCCAACGGTGAACCCCACTCGGAGTTGGCGGTCAGACCAGGATTCGATGGCAGGGTTGCTCGCGGCACCCAACCAGCAAGGTTGGTCAAACCGGACCATGGTGCCGGGTTAACACCGTACGGCAAACTGGAAAAATCCCTGTCCTTGGTCTGCAGCCGGGAGCGGTGATCCCACTCGGCGGCGACCAGAATATTGCTGTCGCCAACATCCCAGCCGGCTTTACCAGTAACATTCCAGTCACCGTCGGAATCAAATCCGCCTTTGTAGGATGAGCTCAGTTCAAAACCAGAAAAGCTGTCTTCAGTAATGAAGTTGACAACACCACCGGTGGCGTCCGCACCGTAAGTCACGGCAGCGCCATCCTTGAGGATTTCGATACGCGCGGTGACCGAGGACGGAAACAGAGAGGAATTTTGTGGGGTGCGGCGTCCGTTAAACAGGGTCAGAGTTTTGTCAGAACCAATGCCGCGCAAGTTGAAACTGACATTACCAGTATTGCCTGAACCACCAAAATAATACGCCTCACCGGTGATGGGACCACCTGAGGTCAGGGTTTTGGCGAATTCAAGGGCAGTGGGACTACCGGTCTCCAGAAGTTCGGCTGCTGAGAAGACCTCAACGGGCAGTGCGGTGTCAACCGGGGTTCCCCTGATAAGTGAACCTGTTACGATGACTTCTTCGATTTCTGCTTCCTGGGCAGCGATCGGGACTGCGGTGCTTGCAAGCATAATGGCCAGCGCCAAAGAATGACGCCTGCCTTTGTAGACATTTTGCATGTGGTCACGCTCCTGTAGTTATTGTTTTTCTACTCGAATGGTCCGTAAAGCACCACTGATACAGCTACAGCGTGGAATCGACGACGACTGCTGACTGTCATGACCGAAATTGACTATATTCCCTGGGTGTTACAGATTCAAGCAATACTCAACCGACTGTTACAAATGTGTTACCAACAATTCCCATTCGGCGCACCGCTGTGGGTGATCGCCATGCTTGCAACTGGCGCACCCATGTCATTAAATGGTGTTCAACTCCAAACGAATCATCAAGCAAGTACTATGATCAACTGGCAAGACATCGATACCGTCATATTCGACATGGACGGCACCCTGCTCGATCTGCACTTTGACAACTATTTCTGGGAACATCTTGTTCCTGCCACCTGGGGCGCCCGAATCGGCCTGTCGCAGCAGGAGGCGTGGGCACGACTAAGCGAGCAATACCGCAGCCTGCACGGACAGCTGAACTGGTACTGCATTGACTACTGGTCAGACACTCTCCAGCTGGACATCCAGAAGATGAAAGACGAGCTGCGTCACAAGATTGCGGTACGGCAGCACGTTCCCGAATTCCTGCAATGCCTCAAACAACTGGAAAAACAACTGCTGCTGGTCACCAACGCGCATCCAGGCAGCCTTAACCTGAAGCTCGATCACACCAGAATTGGTGACTACTTCGACGCGACCATCAGCTCACATTCCCTCGGCAAGGCCAAAGAGAACCACGGTTTTTGGGAGCAGTTGCGCCAGCAGCAACCATTCCTGCCTGCACGCACCGCGCTATTTGATGACAATCTCAATGTGCTGAGACAGGCCCAGCGAGAAGGCATTGCGCATCTGTATGCCATTGAGCAGCCAGATAGTCAGCGCCCGCCAGTTGAACAGGGCGAGTTCTACCAGGTACGCCACTTTATCGATATCATGCCTCAGGCCACTGAAACGGTTTCCGCCAACTGATCAGCAATAGCGACCATATTCACAACTATGTCAGACCAGGATAACAATTCGCCCGCCAAAGTCAGACTGGACAAATGGCTGTGGGCCGCGCGACTTTTCAAAACACGCGCTCTTGCCAAAACCGCCATAGAAGGCGGCAAAGTGGAAATTGACGGCCAGAAACCCAAGCCTGGCAAGGAAATAGGTGTCGGTACGACTCTCAAGGTACGTCAAGGCTGGGATGATCGCACCATGACAGCGCTCAAGCTTTCCGAACAACGGCGAGGTGCTCCCGAGGCGCAGCAGCTTTATGAAGAGACCGAAGAAAGTATTCGCGAGCGCCAGCGCCTGGCAGAGCTCCGAAAAATGCAGTCAGCCGGGCCTTTCTCAAGTGAAAAACCCAACAAAAAAGACCGTCGCCTGCGACAGGCCATGAAGGGGCGCTTTTAGGTCATTACGCTGACGCGATACGGCGTGAACGACCAACGATAATCACAGTATGATCACCTGAGCTTTTTTGGCATAATGCCGACGATCCGTCATCCCGATGCAAGCAGTCCAGGAAGGTAACGTATGACTACCATTACGCAGGACATTACGCAGGACGCTACACGCACGATCTACAAAAACCTCGCTCCCGCCCGACTGATCGAAATTGCTCTGCAGCGGAATGAGGGCACGCTGGCCGACAATGGCGCCCTGGTGGTCACGACAGGACAGCGTACTGGCCGCAGCCCCAAGGATCGCTTCATCGTAAAAGAGTCAGCCTCAGAAGGCCTGATCGACTGGGGCGCCGTCAACCAGCCCTTTGATCCGGCAAAGTTTGACGCCCTGTGGCAGCGTGTCAGTGACTACATGGCGGATAAAGACGTTTTTATCGCAGATCTGCACGTCGGGTCGGATCCAGAACACTACATTCCCGTACAGGTGAATGCGCAGTATGCCTGGCACTGCCTGTTTGGCAGCACGCTGTTCATCAAATCACCGGACAACTACAACCCGAAAGACAAGGCAGTCTGGCAGATTCTCAGCGCACCGGAGTTTGTCTGTGACCCTGGTCGCGACGGCACCAACTCGGACGGGGCAGTAATCATCAATTTTGCACAGCGCAAGGTATTGCTGGCAGGCATGCGTTACGCAGGCGAGATGAAAAAATCGATGTTCTCGGTACAGAACTTCCTGTTGCCAGAAAAAGACGTGTTGCCCATGCACTGCTCTGCCAACGTTGGTGAAGACGGTGATGTCTGTCTGTTCTTTGGACTGTCTGGCACCGGCAAAACCACCCTGTCCGCAGACCCCGCGCGTTACCTGATCGGTGATGACGAGCACGGCTGGGGTAAAGGCACGGTGTTTAATCTGGAAGGTGGTTGCTACGCCAAGTGTATTGATCTGAGCCAGGAAAATGAGCCAGTCATCTGGGATGCGATCAAGTTTGGCTCGGTGATCGAGAATGTTGTCATCGACAAGAAATCGCGTCAGGCTGATTACGCCGACACCAGTCTGACCCAGAATACCCGTGCCTGTTATCCGCTGACCCATATCCCCAAGCGCGTGGCAGAAAACCGCGCCGGTGAACCCAAATCGATCGTATTTTTGACCTGCGATCTGACTGGCGTACTGCCTCCAGTGTCAATTCTGACGCCAGAAGCTGCCGCCTATCATTTTCTCAGTGGCTACACCGCACTGGTTGGCTCCACCGAAGTGGGTGCGGGTGATGGCATCAAATCCACCTTTTCAACCTGTTTTGGCGCGCCATTCTTCCCACGCCCGGCGGGCGTCTACGCTGAGCTGCTGATCAAACGCATTGCCGAGCTCAACAGCCAGGTGTATCTGGTAAATACCGGCTGGACCGGCGGCCCTCACGGTGTTGGCAAGCGCTTCAAAATTCCTGTTACCCGGGCGATTCTGCATGCCATCCAGACAGGTGCCCTGCGCAATGCGGAAACCACACATCTCGATGGCATCAACCTGACCATTCCGACATCGGTACCCGGAGTCGACAGTGCACTGCTGAACCCGAAAGACACCTGGGCGGACCCGTCACGCTACGATGCCAAGGCGGCCGACCTGATTGATCAGTTCCGCAATAACTTCAAGCGGTTCAAGGTTTCGGACGCCATTGTGTCAGCCGGCCCGCAGGCGAGCTAGCCAAAGCAGGCATCAGGTGGTCTATAATACGGCGCCAGCGCATTACTGGCGCAGAAGAGGCTGATATTTTGTCCGATACACTGCAGGAATCCCTAGATCGTTTCAGGTTGCCGGCCTTCAAGTCCACCTGGGCCAATATCCATCGCGGCATCGAAAAAGAAAGCCTGCGCGTGACACCAGACGGTCGCCTGGCCCAGACGGAACATCCTCGCGCGCTGGGCTCGGCATTTACACACCCGTACATCACCACGGATTATTCAGAAGCGCTGCTGGAGCTGATTACACCCGTCTCGGATTCCATTACCGAGACCCTGTCGTTCCTGGGCGATCTGCACAAATATGTGTACTCCAATCTGCCTGACGGTGAAAGGCTTTGGGTATCCAGCATGCCCTGCCTTATAGAAAGCGACGAGCAGATCCCGCTGGCCCGTTATGGCAGCTCCAACATGGGGCAACTCAAGACTCTCTATCGGGAGGGTCTGGGTCACCGCTACGGGCGACTGATGCAGACCATCGCCGGCATCCACTACAATTTTTCGATGCCAGATAATTTCTGGGAACAGTACCGGGAAATGCAGGGCAGCTCAGAAGACCTGCAGACATTCCGCACCCGGAATTACCTGCATCTGATCCGCAACTTTCACCGATACTCCTGGTTGCTGGTTTACCTGTTCGGCGCCTCTCCGGCAGTGTGCAAGTGCTTTACCAAAGACCGTCCGCATGATTTACAGGGACTCGATGAGTGGACTCTTTACAAACCCCATGCCACCTGCCTGCGGATGGGTGACCTCGGGTACAAAAGTGATGCGCAGCGTTCGATATTCGTCTGTTACAACGACCTGAACAACTATATCGACAGCCTGTACAGCGCCCTGATTACGCCCTACCCGCCCTACGAGCAGATCGGTGCGACCGACGCCAGTGGCAAGCGACTGCAGATGAACACCAACCTGCTGCAGCTCGAAAATGAGTTCTATGCAACCATTCGACCAAAGCGGGTAGGCGAAGGCGGTCAGCGCCCCCTGCAACTGCTCAAGGCTGGCGGCATCCAGTACATCGAAGTCCGTGCTCTCGATCTCAACCCATTTCTGCCACTTGGCATCGATGCCGAGCAGATTCATTTCCTTGATGCATTTTTGCTGTATTGCCTGCTCGCGGACAGCCCCGAGTGCCATCAGGCCGAGAACCGGGAGATCGAGAAGAATCTGTCACTGACTGTGAATCAGGGACGAGAGCCCGGGTTGATGCTGACCCGCGAGGGCGAGGCAATTTCGCTGCAACAATGGGCTACACAGCTCCTGGGAGATATCCGTCATAGCGCAAACCTGCTTGATTCGGCGCATGAGACTAGCGCTTACAATTCAGCCTTGAGCCAGCAGCAGGCCAAGGTGGACGAGCCTGAGAATACGCCTTCAGCCAAAATCCTCGCCATGATGAAAGCGCAACAGATGCCGTTCTGCAAATTTGGCATGCAGGCTTCGGAAAACACGCAGAAGTTTTTCGAGGAAAGTGCGATTGACGCAGAAAGGCTGGCCGAATTCAAAGCGGCCAGTCAACACTCAGTGGACGAACACACAGCTGGCGAGGCCGCGGAAGACAGCAGCTTCGATGAGTTTCTGACCCGCTGGAATGACTATCACATCTGAGCCAGCGCGCTGAGGGCTGGCTCAGATTGATGACACTGATCTAGCGTCGGAAGGCCTGGAACAGGCACAGGGAAAACAGCGCGATAAACCCGATCAGCGCCAGCTCGGGAATGGAAAGGATTCCCAGAAAACGCCAGTGCACTTCAGCACAGTTACCATCACCCTGCAGCAGGAAACTCAGCGTATCCATCAGGGGGAAGTTCTCCACCATGTAACTGAACCCTGGTCCGCAGGCCGGCACCTGATCTTCGGGCAGATAGGTCAGCCAGATCTGCCGAATGGCAAAATAGCTTCCCGCCACACACATGGCTGCCGCCCCCAGCGCATAATTGCGTCGACCTCGCACACCAGGATTGTGAATCGCTGCTGCAAGACACACCAGGCCGGCCGCCACAACAAAGACTCGCTGTGTAATACAAAGACCACATGGCTCCAGCAACATGACGTGCTCCATGTACAAAGCCCCGCCAATGATGAGCACGGTGGCAATGAATATCAGCAGATTGAGCAGTCTGGAGTTGGGCATCAGCGCCAGCAGTCGGTCGATCATGATCCGTTTCCTGTATCAGTTGGCGATCGCGATTGTCCGCGATCAAAAAAGTTTTCCGTCATCGCCCGCATGTCGACGCCACTGGGTGCCTGAAAAACGCGCAGACCGAATTCTGGCAGGATTGACAGCAGATGGTCAAAGATATCCGACTGTATGCCCTCATACTCTACCCACTGCGTTGTATTGGTAAAGCAGTAAACCTCCAGTGGCAGGCCTTCAGCACCCGGCGACAGATGGCGCACTATCTGCGTCATATCCTGGCGCAGACGCGGGTGGCTTTTAAGGTAATTTGCCACATATATCCTGAAAGTTCCCAGGTTAGTGACTCGCCGGGTGTTGGCGGCTACCTTCCCATACTCCTTGAGAGCTGCGTTCCACTCGTCGATTTCCCGTTGGCGAGTCGCCAGATAATCCTGCAACAGGGTAAACCGGCTCAAATGACTTTTTTGCTCACTGTCGAGAAAGGTGACGCTGGTCTGATCAAGATATAGAGACCGCTTGATGCGACGCCCACCCGACTCCTCCATACCGCGCCAGTTCTTGAAAGAGTCACTGATAAATCGCTTGGTGGGAATGGTTGTGATCGTTTTATCCCAGTTCTGCACCTTGACGGTATGCAATGCAATATCAATAACATCTCCATCTGCATTGAGCTGGGGCATTTCTATCCAGTCACCCACGCGGATCATGTCATTGGACGTAATCTGCACACTGGCTACTAAAGAGAGGATGGTGTCCTGAAAAACCAGCATCAGCACGGCCGCCAGCGCACCCAGGCCTGAGAGCAGTATCAGCGGCGAGCGATCCAGGAGTGTCGCGATCATCAACAGGACCGCAACCGCGAAAATAGCGATATTGGCTACCTGCAGATATCCCTTGATGGGGCGATCCAGTGCATCCGGGCGCTGACTGTAGACATGATTGATCATGTCAAGCACACCAGATAACGCCAGCGCCAGCGTCAGCACAATGAATGCGTTGGCGACATTGCGCACCAGCACGATGACGCCCTCTGGCAGACCAGGCACCAACGCAACACCAAAGGTGATAACCAGTGCGGGCACGACATGCGCCAGTCGCGGGATGAACTTGAACTTTCGATAGTCAGCCGAACGCTCCGCGGGAGCCTGCAGACGCCGCATCAACCAGTTCACCAGAATCTGCCTGGTAAACAGGTCCAACAACCAGGCGGCCATCAGGACGAGCAGCGCAACGATCAGCGTTGATAGCCAGGGATAGCTGGTCAGCCAGTCGTTGACCAGCGGTGGGAGGGGCAGCCTCAAAAGGAAGTCGTCAGTCACATCGTAACTCTGCTGTTTGCAGTAGGATCGCGCGCAATCCTAACAAACCTTGCTACAGTATCGCCAGTAGATGCCGATAAGGCTTACAAATAGACCTGGAGTTGTAGCTAATGAAGTATGCCGCGTTGGCGCTGATTGCCTGTCTCAGCCTGTTTAATCAATCCGTACACGCTGCTGCTGCCCCGCAGGCAGAGCCTGAGTTCATTCTGCCGGCCGGCGTGTCGCCAGACGACCCCGAGGCAGCGGAACTGGCGATGCAGTATTTTACGCTTGGCCCAAGCTTCGTGACCAACTATGACGGCTCCGGACGTCTTAAATACCTCAAGGCCGACATCTCTGTGCTGGCCCGTCTGACGGCTCAGCCCTACCTGGAACGACACCTGCCGTATATCCGTAACCGCCTGGTGGTGCTGTTCTCCGGTCAGCTGGAAGAAACCCTGCAATCTACTCAGGGCAAGGAGGCACTGCGCCAGCAGGCTCTGGTCGAGATCAGACATGCGCTGCAGATGCTTGAGACGCCGTCTGTAGCCGACCAGATTCTGGAGCTGTACTTCACCTCATACGTCCTGCAGCGCTGAGTTCTCTCAGGCTCACGCCATAGGTTGATCGCAACAGTCTACCGGCGCTGCCAGGCAAAAAACTTTTCAGCGACCGGCAATAATTTCTGTGGCACGCGCGCACTGCGCCAGACATTGGCTGCGAAGCGATTGGCTTCCAGCAGCGTCGGGTAGATGTGCGTAGTAGCACCAATCGTTTTCAGCCCCATGTTGTGTGTCATGGCAAAAACAAAGCTGCCGATCAGCTCTCCGGCCTGCGGCCCAACTATCGTGGCGCCCAGAATCCGGTCCTTGCCGGGTACCGTGAGCACCTTGACGAAGCCCAGGTTATGCCCCTCGGCCAGAGCTCTGTCCAGATGATTAAGGGAGTACCGGGTTACTTCATACTCGACACCCTGCTCTTTCGCATCCCTCTCATTCATGCCTACTCGAGCGACCTCCGGATCGGTGAAAGTAGCATGTGGCACAACACGATAACTGGCACGGAATGTTTTGAATCCGCCAACCAGCGCGTTCAGCACAGCGAACCAGGCCTGGAATGAAGCCATGTGGGTGAACTGGTACGGGCCGGCGACATCGCCGCAGGCGAAAATATTGGGACAGGAGGTGCGGAGCGTGTCGTCCACGGCGATGGCACCACTCTGGTTAATTTCGACGCCAAGTTCTTCAAGCCCGAAACCCTCGACATTCGGTATGCGCCCAAGTGCTACCAGCAGCTTGTCAAAATAGGTTTTGCAACGTTCACCATCGCTGGTTTCGGTAATGACATATTGCCCGTCGTCATCACTGCCAAACTCATGTGCCTGGTGCGAAAGCAGCAGACGGATGCCTGCATCGCCAAACTGCTTTTCGATCAATTGTGCAACATCTTCATCCTCGCGCGACATCAGCTGCCCGGCCTGGTCCACGACTGTCACTTCAGACCCCAGCCTTGAGAAGCTCTGTGCCATCTCGCAGCCGATGGGGCCACCGCCCAGCACCAGCAGTCGCTTCGGCAGTTCAGACAAGTCCCACATGGTGTCTGAGGTGACATAATCCATGTCCGATAATCCGGGGATATCTGGCACGCGCGGGCGCGCTCCGGTGGCAACCACAATACTGCGGGTGGTTATCACCCGCCCATCGACCTCAACTTCCCAGGGCGACCTGATTGTCGCATGCCCCGTGACGCAGTCGACGCCCAGACTGGTAAAGCGTTCGATTGAGTCATGTGGTTCGATGGTCTTGATCACGCCGCGCACGCGATCCATCACCGCTGCAAAATCGACTTCGCCACTGGCGCCCTTGATGCCATAGTCCCCAGCCTTGCGAATGGTTTCAGCAACCTTGGCGCTGGCTATCAGCGTTTTGCTGGGCACACAGCCAGTGTTCAGACAATCCCCGCCCATCTTGTGTTTTTCGATCAGCGTTACTTTGGCTTTGGCGCCCGCCGCGATAATGGCGGCGACCAGTCCGCCTGAACCGGCACCCAGAATCACCACATTGGTATCAAAGTGACCTGGCTTTTTGTAAGCCTTGTACCAGCGTCGGCGCCGAATGATGTTGATTACTGCGCGCCCCACCCAGGGCAGCAGCGCCAGTAGTGCAAACGAAACAATAAGCGACCCACTCAGCAGGCCCGACAGCGAGTCAAGCTGTCCGAGTTCGACCCCGGCATTCACATACACCGCAGTGCCGAGCAGCATGCCGGTCTGACTGGTCCAGAAAAATGTAAACGTTTTCAGCGGCGTCAGGCCCATCACCAGATTGATCAGAAAAAACGGAAACACCGGAATCATGCGCAGCGTAAACAGATAGAAAGCACCATCGCGCTCGATACCGGCGTTAATGGTCTTTAGCGAATTGCCAAACCGTGCCTGGACCCAGTCACGCAGCAACAGGCGCGATGCCAGAAATGCCAGGGTCGCGCCCAGCGTGCTGGCAAACGAGACCAGCACCAGTCCCCAGGCCAGACCAAAGATGGCCCCGCCCAGCAAGGTCATAATGGCGGCACCCGGTATGGACAGTGCGGCCATCAGCACATACACAACAAAATAGATCAGCGAACTGAGCATCGGTTCCTGCTGGCTGTAGTCGCGCAGCACATCAAGTTGCGACTGCACAAAGCCGAGCGTGAGATACTGGCCCAGATCGAGCGAAAAATAGGCGGCGAAGGCGAGCCCGATCAACAGGACAATGGCCAGTCTCAGTTTTGACATACATACCTCGGTTATACAGCTGCCGGACCTGCCGACTTTTGAATGATTTGGGTGCTGTGCTATAGTTTTTGCTCTTTTTCATCACCACCCAGAGTGAATAAAGTGTCTGATCATACCTCACCACGGCCCAATGGGCGCCTGTTTCCGTCCACCCGCATGCGTCGAATGCGACGGGACGACTTCAGCCGCCGGTTGATGCGCGAAACGCGACTGTCGACTGACGACCTGATCTTCCCGATCTTCATTGTCGAAGGAAGCGAACAACGGCAACCAATCGCTTCAATGCCCGATATTTTCCGTCTCAGCATCGACGAGTTGCTGAAAGAGGCCGCGGAGCTGGTAGAGCTGGGCATTCCCGCCATAGCCCTGTTTCCGTCACCCAACCAGGACACCAAAAGCCTTGACGGGCATGAGGCCTGGAACCCGGACGGGCTGGTACAGCGTGCAATCCGCGCCCTGAAAGCAAGCCATCCGCAACTGGGTATCATCACTGATGTTGCACTGGACCCGTATACGACACATGGTCAGGACGGGATCATCGACGACAGTGGTTATGTGCTCAACGATGAGACAGTGGTGGCGCTGGTCAAACAGGCACTGTCACACGCAGACGCCGGCGCCGATATAGTGGCACCATCGGACATGATGGATGGCCGTATTGGCGCAATCCGGCAGGCGCTCGAGGCCGAGGGTCACATCTATACCCGCATACTCGCCTACTCTGCCAAGTACGCGTCCAGCTACTATGGCCCGTTCCGCGACGCCGTGGGTTCCAGCGGCAACCTGGGCGCAGGCAACAAATACACCTATCAGATGGACATCGCCAACAGTGATGAAGCCCTGCACGAGGTGGGTCTCGATCTGGCTGAGGGTGCAGACATGGTCATGGTAAAACCCGGCATGCCTTACCTGGATATCGTGCGGCGCGTCAAAGATGAATTTGGGGCTCCGACCATGGTGTATCAGGTGAGCGGCGAGTATGCCATGCACATGGCTGCCGCCGCGAATGGCTGGCTGGACGAAGACGCCGTAGCAATGGAATCGCTGATCTCCATCAAGCGCGCTGGTGCCGACGCCATCCTGACCTATTTTGCCAAAAAGGTGGCCCGGCTGCTGCAAAGCACTTGAAACGATATTTTTAGGCCTTATGATAGTTCTCATCGTCCGTTAACAGCTTGTCAACTTTCATGGCCGTAGCGGGCACCACCAGACGTAATGACAAGGAATTACTTATGAGCGACAAAATCGTTCACACCACCGACGCCAGTTTTGAACAAGATGTACTGAAGGCTGATGGCCCTGTGATGGTTGATTTCTGGGCAGAGTGGTGTGGCCCCTGCAAGATGATCGCACCCGTACTGGACGAGTTGGCCGATGAATATTCCGGCAAGCTGACCATCTGCAAGCTGAATATCGATTCTAATACAGAAACCGCGCCACGCTTCGGTGTTCGCGGCATTCCAACACTGATCGTGTTCAAGAACGGACAGGTCGCTGGTACCAAGGTTGGCGCACTGTCCAAGTCGCAACTGGCCGCATTTATCGACAGCGTCATCTGATCCATGATCAGGAAAGTGCCCCGGACGGCCTGGCTGCCCGGGGCACAAATAAATACACTTTTTACTAGACACCGGTTTCAGAAGTCATTATATTCAGTCGCATCCCCGCGAAAGCGGTGCGGATTCCAGTCTCATACCTGACTGACACTAAGCCTGAATCCTTAGCTTAAACCCGAATCTTTTAAACCAACCGGCATCCCGGCCTGTATCAATACCTCTGTATTTGTTGACCCGGCTGTGTTGCCAATTCCCAGATCTTCTGTACCCAGAATCAATTAAACCTTAGCCTATGAACCTTACCGATCTCAAAACGCAACCCATTGCCAAACTGCTGGAAACCGCCCAGGAAATGGGCCTCGAAAACCTCTCCCGAACCCGCAAACAGGACATCATTTTCTCCATACTGAAAAAACACGCCAAGAATGGCGAGGACATCAGTGGTGACGGTGTTCTGGAAATTCTTCAGGATGGTTTTGGATTCCTGAGATCGGCTGATTCGTCTTACCTGGCAGGTCCTGATGACATTTATGTGTCTCCCAGCCAGATTCGGCGATTCAACCTGCGAACGGGGGACACAATCGCGGGCAAAATCAGACCCCCGAAGGACGGCGAACGCTACTTCGCCCTGCTCAAGATCTCCGAAGTAAACTTCGCAAAACCCGAAAACTCAAAGCAAAAAATCCTCTTCGAAAACCTGACACCACTGTTCCCGACAGAGCGACTGCGTCTGGAGCTGGGCAACGGCAGCACCGAAGATCTGAGTGCCCGAATCATTGACCTGACAGCCCCCATTGGCAAAGGTCAGCGCGGCCTGATCGTATCACCGCCCAAAGCTGGTAAGACGCTGTTGCTGCAAAACATTGCGCAATCCATTACGCGCAACAACCCAGAATGCCGACTCATCGTATTGCTGATCGACGAGCGCCCGGAAGAAGTGACCGACATGCAGCGTTCAGTGCGCGGCGAAGTGGTCGCAAGTACCTTTGACGAACCGCCCGCGCGTCACGTCCAGGTCGCAGAAATGGTAATCGAAAAAGCCAAACGCCTGGTGGAACACAAAGAAGATGTCGTGATACTGCTCGACTCCATCACACGTCTGGCGCGTGCCTACAACACAATCGTGCCCTCATCAGGCAAAGTACTGACCGGTGGTGTGGACGCCCACGCATTGGAGCGCCCCAAGCGTTTCTTCGGGGCCGCACGTAATCTGGAAGAAGGCGGCAGCCTGACCATCATCGCCACAGCCCTCGTAGAAACCGGCTCCAAGATGGACGAAGTGATCTACGAAGAGTTTAAAGGCACCGGCAATATGGAAATCCATCTTGACCGCAAGATTGCTGAAAAACGAATCTACCCGGCCATCAACGTCCGTCGCTCCGGCACACGCCGCGAAGAACTGCTGACCAGCGAAGAAGAACTGCAGCGTATGTGGATTCTGCGCAAGATTCTGAGTGCGATGGAAGATGTGCAGGCGGCTGAGTTTATTATTGATAAGTTGAAAGATAGCAAGACAAACGAAGAGTTTTTCAACATGATGAAAAGAAAATAGTTGAAGCTAGCGTCGTTGCATTAGCTTCGTTAAAAAAGGCCGGTCGATGCTCATTTACTACTTGTAAACTGCGCTCTCCCGGCCTTTTTTGTCTCGCTACTGCTGCCTCGCCTACGCTTCAACTATCTTCTTTAAATGGCTTAGAAAAAGAATCCTTTAACGAACGACAAACGTAATCGAAAATGTATTACTTTCACCTGGCGAAAAACCAACTTCACTGACCCAGGCATACGACTACGGAGCACATACATCGATGGCATTCAAGGATCTTCGGGAGTTTATTGCCTTGTTGGAGGCGGAGGGGGAACTAAAGCGCATAAGTGTGCCAGTTGACCCGAATCTGGAGATTACGGAGATTTGCGATCGCACGCTACGTGCTGGCGGGCCGGCGCTGTTGTTCGAAAACCCGAAAGGATCATCGATTCCCCTGCTGGGCAATCTGTTTGGCAATACGCGGCGCATTGCGCTGGCCATGGGGCAGCAGGACACCGAAGGTCTTCGGGATGTCGGCAAGTTGATGGCCTTCCTGAAAGAACCGAACCCGCCAAAAGGCTGGCGCGATCTTTGGGAGAATCTTCCCACCTGGAAACAGGTGCTCAATATTGCGCCGAACGTCAAAAGAAACGCACCGTGCCAGGACGTGGTGATCGAGGAAGATGACATCGATCTGTCGTTCCTGCCTATCCAGACCTGCTGGCCCGGAGATGCCGCACCGCTGGTTACCTGGCCGCTGGTCATTACGCGCGGCCCGGACAAAGAAAGGCAGAATCTCGGCATTTACCGCATGCAGTTCCTGGGTCGCAACAAGCTGATCATGCGCTGGCTGTCGCATCGCGGCGGTGCGCTCGACTTTCGCGACTGGCAGCTGAAACATCCGGGCGAGCCATTCCCGATTTCCATCGCCATTGGTGCCGACCCGGCAACTATCCTGGCTACCGTGACGCCAGTGCCTGACACACTGTCCGAGTATGCCTTTGCGGGCCTGCTGCGCGGCAGCAAGACCGAGGTAGTAAAGTGCCTCACCAATGACCTTCAGGTACCCGCCAGCGCTGAGTTTGTTCTGGAAGGCGTCATTGAACCGGGAGAAATGGCCGACGAAGGTCCCTTTGGTGACCATACCGGCTATTACAATGAAGTGGAGCGCTTCCCGGTATTTACGGTCAAGAAGCTTACGCACCGCAAAGACCCGATTTACCACAGCACCTATACCGGTCGCCCGCCAGATGAGCCCGCCATGCTGGGTGTGGCTCTGAACGAAGTGTTTGTGCCCCTGCTGCAAAAACAGTATCCGGAGATTGTGGATTTTTATCTGCCGCCAGAGGGTTGCTCATACCGGCTTGCAGTGATCAGCATTCGCAAGCAGTACCCGGGCCACGCCAAGCGCGTGATGATGGGTGCCTGGTCGTTCCTGCGACAGTTCATGTACACCAAGTTCGTGATTGTGACTGACGATGACGTCAATATCCGTGACTGGAACGATGTGATCTGGGCGATGACCACTCGTATGGATCCATCACGCGACACCGTGCTGATCGACAATACACCAATTGATTACCTGGACTTCGCTTCGCCAGTCTCGGGTCTGGGGTCCAAGATGGGTATGGATGCGACCAACAAGTGGCCAGGTGAAACAGATAGAGAATGGGGCACACCCATTTCCATGGACCCGGAGGTCAAGGCTCGTATTGATGCTCTCTGGGATCAGCTGGGCATCTGATCAGGTCTTCTCAGATTGAGCTTCTTGAGCGCTTTGATGGCCGACTGTCGCCACTTCTAAACAGTCGCATCGGGTTAAGCCAGCGGAACAGACTGAGTATCAGTTTGACGATAATCAACAGCAGAATTATCGCAACCAGCAATGCGAACAGGCTGGTTTCGAAGGTGTAGTCGCCGTAAGCAATCAGCAGGTAACCAGGATCACGCGCCAGCTGGATGGCCAGTGCAACACCCGCTATCAGCGCCAGCAGAATGAGTATGAAGGTTTTTTTCATGGCCTTATTCCACCCGTCCTGAGGCACTGGCACCCAGCTGCCTGATCAGATCAGCAGAGCCGTCCAGCGACGGCAGCTCGGCGGTAATCCTTACATCGTGCAGACGCTGAATCTCTGACAGCAGGCTGCGTGTCTGACCACTCTCATCATTCATATATTCATTGATGATGCTTGCCAGCTGCTCCAGCGCCAGTTGGAACATGGCCTGGTCGGCCTGCACCACCGCGAGCCGGGCCTGTTCAATCTGCAACAGCATCTGCTGTTTCAGCAGCTGTTCCTGATCAGGCTGCAGAAATGCCGGCTCTGAGCGGTCAACTTCTCGCCACACAAACACCGTTCGCAGCAGATCCAGCGTCGCCTGCCACCAGGTGGCTTCCTGCCCTTCACCACCACCAGCGCCCTGCTGCCAGCGATCCTGCAGCGACTCGACATAGGCGTCCTGACGCGACGAGGCAAACGAAACCACTCGCAGCTGATCGCTCAATGCAGATAACTGCTCGGCCAGTGCCACACGGTTTGGCAGCCGCAGGGATTCCAGTCGTTCTATGTCCTGCTGGACATTCTGACGTGCTGTGTTCGCCAGCAGACTGTCCTGCTGCGAGAGAAGCGAATCAATGGAATTGAGCAGCATGACGGTGGAGCTGATATCCGCCTCCAGTGTCAGCTTGCGCTGTGCCAGTCGCATCAGATAGGCGGCCTCGGCATTCAGCCAGCGGGCATCGCGTTGCTGCATTGTTGCCATTTGCGTCTGCAGTGCCGCCACCAGATCTGAGACATCCTGCATATCCCGTCCGACCTGCTGCTGCAGGCGGGCAAAACGTTGATCATCGCGCGTGCCGGCTGCTTCAACCTCCTCCAGGACTTCCTGCAGCTCTGACTCTCTTGCCTCAAGACCTGCCAGTTCGCTCTCGACACCGGCCATTAACTCATCGCGTGCTGCCGACATCTGCTGTTCCAGCTGACTGGCACTTTGTGTCAGCTCGTCTCTAAGCTGCGCTATGGTCTGCGCCTGAGACTGCTGAGTCATCCACTGCTGATAGCCAAACCAGGCACCAGCCGCCGACACACCACAGAGCAGAAGAAACAACAGAAATACCGGCCAGCGCGACTGACGGCGACCAGCCCCGCCGCGTCCGCGCCGGCGATCGATTTCATCCAGAAACTGGGGGGTATGCTGCCGCGCAGACGAGGATTTTTCCTGCCCGGCATCAGGACCTGAGGGTCCTGTGTCCTTCTTTACTGATTCGGCCTGCTGTTTTTGCGACCCGCCAGTTGGCTTCGGATCGTGAACGTATTCTTCCTGCGGCATGATGTCAGAGGTCTCTGCATTGTCTGCGGCCGACTTGTCGTTATCTGAAGACATCGATTGCTCACCTCACTGCGTTGGCGATATCGCCTAGACTTTCCAGAATGACCGCGTCACTGGCTCCACCTGCATCGATCACACTGCTGAACCCCGCCTGCAGCGCCCGATCCCTGACCCGTGCAGACGGCACGATAACCGGGATAGACCCAAGCACAGCCGGATCGTTATGTACAAAGTGCAGCAACACATCCAGTATCTGCGCGCTGGTAACCACCAGCGCATTCACCTTCCTGTCACGCACCATCTCAGCCACTATATCGGCATTATAATCAGGCGTCCTGCGGCGGTAGAGCTCTATGTAATCGACCTGGGCACCGCGCTCGCGCAACGTCTCGGCAATCAGCTCGCGGCCACCAACGCCGCGAAACAGGGCCACACGCTGCCCGGCGATATTCCTGAGGCCCGGCAATGCCAATAGATGCTCGCTTGTCACACCCTGATCGGAACAGTGCACAGGCCAGTCAAACTCGCCCAGGACTGCCGCCGTGCCAGGCCCCACAGCGTAAGCGGACAGACCGGTGGGCAGCTGCGGCCAGTAACGGTCTATCCAGCTCATACCCAGTCTGGCAGCATTGGTACTGATAAATATCGCTGCGACATACTGATCAAGGTTCAGAATGCGCGACTTGATCCGTTCGCAGGCATCCGGGTCTGTAACTGGCTCAATCTCTATTAATGGCAATTCACAGACACTACCACCGCAGTATTTGATGGTATCGCTCAGGCTGTCGGACTGACCGGCAGGCCGTGTCAGCAATACATTCAAGCCAGACAGATCATACTGTGCACTCATATTCAGTCCAATAGGCCGCTCTGTAGTTTAGCTGCAGCACAATCAGTCAAACCGGTCAGTGTGACCTCAGGAATTAGCGTACAGTTCCGCCAGTATTTTGTCAGCCCCCTGAGCCAACAGGTGTTCGGCAGCCTCTATTCCCATGGCTTCTGCATCACGTCGGTGGCCGCGCTGTTCGGTTCGCAACACAATACTGCCATCAGGTTCACCCACCAGACCGCGCAGATGAAGATCGTCATTGTTCAGTTCGGCGTAGCAGGCGATTGGTACCTGGCAGCCACCCTGCAAGCGGCGGTTCAGGGCGCGCTCGCAAATGACGCGATCAGCTGTATCAAGATGATGCAAAGGCATGAGCATGTCGATGACGCGTTGATCGTCACTGCGGCATTCGATACCGACGGCTCCCTGCCCGCCTGCTGGCAAAGACAAATCCGTGGGAATGAACTGAGCAATACGCTCGTGAAGCTCCAGCCTCAGCAATCCTGCGGCGGCCAGCACAATGGCATCGAATTCACCAGCATCCAGCTTGCCAAGGCGGGTTTGTACATTACCTCGCAAAGTGCCTATCTGCAGATCCGGGCGCAGGGACTTCAGCTGGCACTGGCGGCGCAGGCTGGCAGTGCCAACGCGCGCACCAGGTGGCAGCGACAGAACGTCCGGGTAGTGATTGGAGACAAATGCATCGCGCGGGTCTTCACGCTCGCAAATAACTGGCAGAAACAGGCCGTCCGGAAACTCCATCGGCACATCTTTCATGGAATGGACGGCGATGTCAGCCTCGCCCTCCAGCATGGCGACTTCGAGCTCCTTCACAAACAGGGCTTTGCCGCCGATTTTCGCCAGGGGTGTGTCCAGTATCTTGTCACCGCGCGTGGCGATGCCTACCAGTTCCACCTGCAAATCCGGATTGCGCGCAATCAGCTCGTCGCGCACGAATTCCGCCTGCCATAACGCCAGCGGGCTGCGGCGCGTAGCAATGCGAATGACATTTGAACTCATAAGATATCCGCTAACTGTTTAATGACAATGTAATGGCGCCATTCTACGGCAATTGCAGCACAAATGCGCCCCGCAAAGCGGCCATGCTATAATCGCGCCCCTGATTTCCTTGCAGGTGATACTCATGAGCCAGAAAGACAAAACCTCCGGTACAGACACCCATACATTATGGGGTGGCCGCTTTTCTGAACCGACCGACGCCTTTGTACAACGCTTTACAGCCTCAGTCAGCTTCGATCAGCGTATGTACAACCAGGACATCAACGGTTCGATAGCTCATGCACGCATGCTCGCCAAAGCCGGCATTCTGACAGACGAAGAACAGCAGGCAATCGAGAACGGCCTGGAAGCGATTCGTACCGACATCCGCAATGGCGAGTTCACCTGGTCAGTTGAGCTTGAAGATGTGCACATGAACATTGAGTCTGCACTGACTCAGCGCATTGGCCCGGTCGGCAAGAAACTGCACACAGGCCGTTCGCGCAATGACCAGGTGGCGACTGACATTCGCCTCTATGTACGGGACGAAATTGACGCTCTGGCCTCCGACCTGATTCGCCTGCAGTACGCCCTGGTTGACCTGGCAGAAAAAGAAGCCGATACCATCATGCCCGGTTTCACGCACCTGCAGACGGCGCAGCCTATCACGCTGGGTCACCACCTGCTGGCCTGGAACGAGATGCTCGACCGGGACTACAGCCGACTGATGGACTGCCGACGACGATTGAACGTCTCACCGTTGGGCGCAGCGGCGCTGGCTGGCACCAGTTTTCCGATTGATCGCCACTACACAGCAGAGTTGCTGGGTTTTGACGCACCCACCCGCAACTCACTGGACTCGGTCAGCGACCGCGATTTTGCCATCGAGCTGGCCGCCTGCGGCAGCCTGCTGATGACGCATCTGTCACGGTTCTCTGAGGAGCTGGTGCTGTGGACATCAGCGCAGTTCGATTTCATCGATCTGCCTGACAGGTTCTGCACCGGATCGTCGATCATGCCGCAAAAGAAAAATCCGGACGTGCCCGAGCTGGTACGCGGCAAGACAGGCCGTGTTAATGGCCACCTGGTCTCATTGCTGACGCTGATGAAATCCCAGCCGCTGGCCTACAACAAAGACAATCAGGAAGACAAAGAACCTCTGTTTGACCTGCTGGACACACTGCGTGACTGCGTTAAAGCCTATGCCGACATGGTACCGGCGATCGAAGCCAAGCGCGACAATATGTACCAGTCAGCCAAAAAAGGCTACGCAACAGCAACTGATCTTGCTGACTACCTGGTAAAAAAAGGCATGGCGTTTCGAGATGCTCACGAAGTGGTCGGGAAGTCGGTTGCCTATGGCATTGAGCACAAGAAAGATCTGAGCGAACTCAGCCTTGATGAGCTGAAAGCTTTTTCAGACAAAATTGAGGATGACGTGTTTGCGGTTCTGACTCTGGAAGGTTCGGTTCAGGCGCGTGATCATATTGGTGGCACAGCACCCAATCAGGTGCGGGCAGCAGCTGCCAACTATCGCATCCTGCTTCAACAGCGCTGAGTGCTGCTGGCAGCACACCCTGCTGCCAGGAGAGGGTCCATCCCCTCCCACAACGTCCATTGTTGTCGTCAGCGTGCCCAGTGTGGCACAGCGGGACGGCGGTGCGATATTAGCCATATGGGTTAGGTTTGGGCTCCTGGTCAGTCTTCCAGGGCCTCCAACAGGTTTTTCAGCAGGACGGTGTACTCAACCGGTTTGATCAACACCTTGAACCCGGCATTGCGAATCTCGGTGATACGCGCACTGTTGGCATTACCGGTCGCCATGATAATCCGCCGTCGCGGCATGATGGCTGCCAGTTTATTGGCAATATCGAGCCCCGACAGACGATCGTCCAGCATGTCATCCAGCAGGACCAGATCAAAAGGTTCACCGTGACTCATCAGGCGATCCACCTGGTCTGGTGACGATGCACGAATCGTGTGGCAACCCCAGGTCTGCAACAACACGGCCATCGCATCAAGAATCGAGGCATCGTCATCAACAATCAGTATGTCTCTGTCCCGCAGCCGCGTATCGTCAAGTACATCGAGTTTACCAGCAAGCTCTGGCTCCTCGGTTTCCTGCACCGATCGTGCCGGAATCAAAACTGTGAAATGACTGCCAACACCGACCTCGGATTTCAGGCTGATCTTCAGGTCCAGCAAGGCGCCGATTCGCTTGACGATTGCCAGCCCCAGCCCTGAGCCTTTACCTTTGGTCCGCGCCTTGTTGCTGACCTGGTAATAGTCCTGAAAGATTTTTTCCTGATCCTCCGGCGCAATACCTACACCAGTATCAATGATTGAAACACTCAGGCCCTGCCGCAGGCGTCTTGTCTGAATACTCACCGACCCGCGATCTGTATAGCGGACAGCATTCATCACCAGATTTCGAAGCAGGCGTTCCATCAAAAGCATGTCTGAGCGAACCGTCACCGGTGTCGCATACAGGTGGATGGCAAGATTTTTGGGCTGTGCTTCATGCCTGGCCGCGTCCACAATATTCTTCAATAATACATCCAGCCTGAAATCAGACAGATCTGCAGCAACAACACCGGCGTCGAACTTTGACAGATCCAGCAGGCTGTTGAACTGTTCGTGAAGCAGGGTGCTGGTCTCGTCTATCTTGTCGACCAGCTCGATCATGCGATCATCGGTGCTGATATGCCGCAGACTCCCCAGAAACAGGGTCATGGCGTGCAATGGTTGGCGCAGATCGTGACTGGCCGCAGCCATAAAGCGGTTTTTTTCTTCATTGGCCTTGCGAGCCAGATTGAGCGCCTTTTCAATGATGATTTTATCTTTTTCCAGCTTCGCATTCTGTTCCCGGTTTTCGTCCCTGATGCGAATGGACTCTGCAAAGACATCAGCATTTCGCCTGCCAAACTCAATCAGCAGAATGAGAATGGCCAGCATGGCGGCGGCACTCTCCAGAGCAACAGGTTCAGCAAAGAACAACAGGAATATTAACGCCTGCCCGAGGTTGGCAATCAGCATCCATGAAAAACCACGAATATGAATCGAAGAATTAATGGTGGTACCAATCGCGTATATCAGACTCAACATGATCACAGCAAAGTCGGCGCGATCAGGTCCGTACAGGCCAACCCACCAGAATCCGGACCCCACCGCCAGGGTGCTGGCGAGAGAGGTCACATAAAGCATCGCCTCATTGTGATATAGAGTCGGTACGCTTGCGTTGGGCAGCTTGCTTTCAACGCGCCGACAGACAATGACTCTTAACACAGCGAACAGTATGATCAGTCCTATCCAGGCACTCAGCAATGCTGGCGGCACCTCGTCCCAGAGGCCATAGAGATAAACAAGCCCGGCACCCAGCACCAGCCATAAGGCCTTGTGTGACTGGTGGACGCGAACTCGCTGCGACTCCAATGTCAGGCTCAACAGCCGCGGATCCAGCTCCTGATCATAACGTGAGAAGCCTGCAATGTAGTCAAACAACCTCATGGTTCGACCTCCGCAATACCGCCTCCTGTCCTCCATGCCGGGCCGCAGGGCCGACCCAGAGCGTCGAATGCCTGCATGCGCAACCGGAACGCTGAATTGTGAGGCTGCAGATCAAGTCGGATGAAATGCTGCAGACTGTGGCTCAGCAGATATTGCCGTGCACTGATGGTGACGGGCTCAACACCGTGATGACGCAATGTGACACTCACGATTTGATCCCAGTCGTAGTTGTGAATATTAGCATTGGCAAAAGGCATCGGCGCATACAATCCAGAGCAGCAGAGCTGTACGATTGATCGATTCTGTGAACCAGCGCACAGATTGACATCAGCAAAGCACGAGAAATGCGGATCTCCTGTCAGCCAGACAATCGGAGTCTCCGCAGGCACTGAGGACAACAAGTCAAGCAGCTGTTCCAGGAATCGCGGATATGCGAGCAGACTGTCATCCGTGCTGGCGCGCGCCGGATGACCTGCAATATCCTTGCTCAGTGGCGCCAGTGGCGACCCACTTACCAGAAACAACACCGGCGCATCCCTGTTTTTATCCAGCCAGCGCCCGAAAGCGGTCGCCTGCTCCTGATCCAGAAGCGCTGTTTTGCCATTAGCAATCAGGCGTCGCTGAAAGCGGGTATCGAAGACAAAAAAGGGATACTCCTGGCACTCAAACTGATACCAGAGCTTTGGTGTCGTCTGTTTCCAGGCAGAGTCGCTGTGCATCTGGAACCGTGAGGCCATTTCCCGTGAGTACTGGAAATTGATTTCAGCTTCAGCGCTGTCGCCACGCCAGTTATCGCGGAACTCGTGATCGTCGACTGCAAAGTACACTGGAATCTGGCTGAACAGCTGCCGGGTAAACCGATGTCCGAACGCTGTTCGATAAGGGTTTCGGAAACGCTCGTAGGGCACTTTTGGATCGAACAGGTTGGCGGTGGCATCTGCGTATATCTGATCCCCCAGCAGCAGCACTGAATCTGCGCCGCGCATGGACTGGTCAGGAATGTGTTTTGCCATGCCGGAGAATATCGACATGGCAAGATCCCGATCGAATGGCATGCCCGGATACAGACAGGACCCCAGCAGCAGGGTCAGCGGTCGCGGATCCGGTGCGGAGGAATCCTGCAGGCGCCTGAACCAGGGTAACTGCTGCCAATGCAGGGCGGTCCTGCGGTGCACATCATGATTGTCATTGGCAACGCCGTCATAATCCAGGCGCAGATGCATTGGCGACTTCAGGTCTTGACTGACAACCACCTCGTTGCGCCAGAATTCGTGATCCCGATGTTGATGTGACTGAGTCACTACCTGATCGTGGACAACGGACATGGCGCTGGGTGACTGCGCAGTATAGTCCTGTGCCTCCCCCCAGATTGTCACCTGCCACTCGCTGCCACAGCGCTTGCGCGGCGATGAAACGATGGGCCCCGTCAACAGCGTGGCGGGAGGCAATGGATGGCTGTTGCTCGCACAGCGCCGTTGAAAACCCTTGAGCGAAGCCTCGGACTGACAGCGGTTTGCATAGTGCTCCTCCATGTTGTCCCTGTCTGCGCTCACGAAGAACTCGTGCAGTCTGGGATAAACATCGCGGGCGGCGCTTTTGCTGAATATCATGTCCATGTGACCATAGTCATCCAGCATCTCTATCCACACCTTTTGTCTCGCGTAATCCGTCGGCCGCAATTGACCTGCCGGCCATTGTCCGGTGCTGCCCTGCATTCTCAGCCGGGTCAACTGATCTGCAGAATGCCTCGACGACTCCATGTCGAATACGGTGTTGCGGTTGCCGTGCAGGAACAGAGTAGGAAAGGTCCAGTGCGTTGCAAAGTTTTCAGTTTTCACGTAGCTGTTGGCACCGTCGTTGTCCGCCAGCAACCCACGTGTCAGCGAGAAGTAAACCTGCTGAATCACTCCTATCGGCACAGGACCGATCATGCCGGCAAATTCGTAACGAGTATCTTTGGTGATGTTCGCGTTGTGCCACTGCCGACCCCAGAAAATGGTGTAGCGCGTGTAGATCGTGCGGGCGAAGCCAGGCCCTCGCCAGTCTCGATACTCCCGCCAGGACGACCATTGTCGGCGCTCATCAGCATTCACTGCGAGGGCGGCCAGCCGGTCGTAGATCATCTCTAGCGGACCGGGATTGCGCATCGGCAAGGGTTCGATGATGCGTATCGGGTCAAACTCTTTAACCAGACTCCACAGATTGGCGCGGGTGCGATTCTCACCGGATGTCGTCAGCCAGGGCGTGACGGCATGTGGCACAAGTGAGGCCACCATGCTGCGTTTGACCAGATCCCCACTGGCACTTCTGTATTCGTGATTCAGATGTCCGCCCAGCACCGCCATGGCGACCGCTCCGGCGCCGATACAATGTGAAAAAATGTGGACACCACGTTCCTGGCCAGGTACTGAGAGGCGGTTTATCTGATTGAATACAGTAGTCACCGCCCAGGGAATGTCATTGCGGGCGATATCATCCCAGGTGTGTGCCGGGTCGACCTCACGCACATAGTTGGCGCTGACGCGGTGGTCGAGAATCCATACATCGTAATTGTTATCGAGAAAGTACTGCACAAAATTGCAGGCGATGGTATCAGTCCAGAATACCCGGCTGCTGTGAGCCAGACCATGAACCAGCAGAATGCTGCGCCGACCTGCGGTGTCACCGGAACCAGGCTGGTAACGTACCAGGCGGGATACCGGCGAGGGTTTGCCATTGCGAAACCCGGCCCTTTCATACTTTTCGCGCGGTGTGCTCTGCCCGGCACCCCCTCGCCCGTAATAGACAACTTCAGGTGGTTCGTAGAATCGTCCCTGTCGCTCGGATGTCTCCAGTTGGCGGCGCTCCGCGAAATGCTCGTACGACGGCGCTCCGAAAGACCAGAAATGCGTAGACATGATCATGCGCAGAAAGTACATCGCAAAACCGCCCATGGACAACACCGATGTCGGTAAATTGGGCGACCTGGTCACCTGCAATACAGAAGGGCCATTGGTAATGCGTTGCACATCCAGCTCCAGGGCAGACTTCAAACTGCGTGAGCCTGCCGAAATTGTGACCGGTAACACCAGCAGTCCTTTCAGCAGGTCAGGGAGTCCCAGCCCGTAGGCCAGCGTCTTGCGCCCTGAAATAACAACACCGTTGGCGGATTTGAACTCATATTCCAGGTATCGCCTTTCCGCCTGAAGACTGCCAATACGCCAGAACGTGCGAATCTCCTTTAATATCGATGCTTCCCTGCGCACAGCCTGGGCATTGTCACCGTATCGAAGCTGCCAGGTACGAGCCGGCAGCAGCCAGCGCGCCAGTCTTTTAGGCAACCGTACCCACAAATCCATTCCCCGGTAGCGCAGATATCGCAGTATCGCTGACACAGTCCGCAGCGCATGCCTCACGCGTCCAACCGGCTGTAATGCACCCAGCCTGACTTCTCCTTTCAGCTCCAGCACCTGCGTCAGGTGTGCGTCAACTGTTGTCAGAATACCGCCTACCGTGTCCATCGACAGCGCGGCAACAGCCGACAGGGGCTGTCGCGGCTTCTCAAGCCACCTGTCCAGTGACTGCTCACCTGCAAAACTGAAAACCACATCCAGCGCCATGGCCCGGGTTGTCTCCGGAAGCCGGTCAAGACCCGAAAGACGCCCGGCAAGCAGCCGATTCAGTTGATCAACTCCGGCTGTCGCAGGGCGACTCCAGGGAAACATCGAGCGCTTGCTGTCCGACAGGTGTAATACCATGCGCTCACTGAAATCTGCTTCGACACTTAGCTCAGAGGAAACAGGTATATGTTTGAGTGCACCCGGCGGTATCTTGCGATAAGCCTCCTGAAGTGGTGGAAATGACTCGCCGGCTTCACTGTCGGAATCACCAGGCAGCATGCTTCGCAGTTGACCCGCCAGCTCATAACTGAGCGCTGCGATTGTCAGCAGGGGGTTGGTTCCGATGGCCTCCGGAATGATTGCCCCATCAAGAACGTACAGGTGCTCGTAGACACCTTCACCGCTTTCGCCGCAGAACACCTGACCAAGCGCATTTACAACGCCTGTCTCAGCGGATTCGGCCATCGCACAGCCCCCCAGGGGGTGCACAGACAGCAATTGTCCGGCCAGCTCATCGGCACCCTCAACGACGCCCTCGAAGCCAGGCGGCAATGGTTGTGAAATCATGTTCTGCGCGAACAGTCCGCCATCGAAGACGGTCTTCTCGTCGGACCTGAAGCGCTTATCCAGTCGCTTGAAGTAATCGGAACTGCCGTCGCGACGCCATACTGGCCGCAACTGGTTACTTTCCCAGGCCAGTTCGCCATTGCTCTCATCCAGCCCCATGATCAGCAGCGCCTGGCTATGCTCCCCCAGTTCTTTGGAGCGGGCCAGTGGGTCATGCTTCTGATTATTGTGGTGCCAGGCACTTACCGCACCATCCGCAAACTTGCGCAGCAGCAGTTGGCTGACCAGCATTTCCTGCCAGACCTCGCGAAGCGCATAAGGGATGACGGCGTCCTCCAGAGTCACTGCGCTGGCGCTGCCCTGGGGGTCGGCGAGATCGATCATGGCCATGCCACTGATGGTGGGACCTGGCTGCGAAGCCGGCGGCTGCTCACCGGGAATCGATGCTTCCTGGCTGACGATGGCATTTTGCCCGGCCGCAAACACCAGCGCATCACCATTGGTCGAGAATCGTTTACCAAGCTGTGACGACATTGCCAGCCCGTGTTTATCACGCGAGCGACTCAGGATCTCGGTGCTGCCCAGCGTACCTGCGGCAACAATGACATGCCCGACATCAACCACAAGCGCCAGCTCGTCGCGCGAACTGACATGGCAATGAACCAGCCAGCGCCCGTTTTCGCCGCGCTGAACACTGCTTACGGTAACACCACTGTACAGCGCAGCGCCCAGCTGCTTCGCCAGCGGCCAGGCATTCATATTCAGTGAGCCCTTGGCACCTGAATGGCAACCCATGACACAGTTGCCACACAGATTGCATGGTTCATGATCGGCGCTGTGTTCAGTGGGTCCGCTGAAGTTGATTGTCACGGGTGCGGCAGCGGCCACGCTGCCCAGCCGATCGGCGCTGCCACGCAAAGCTCGAAAGGATACCGAATGGTCCACATCTGGCTGCACTGACACACCCAGCAACTTCTCAAGCTTGGGATAGTGAGTAGCCAGGCGTTGTGACCATGGCGTACTGTTGAGTTTGGACGGCCAGCGATCGACAACATCCGGAGCAGGCCGGGCGGCCACGTTGGCATTGACGAGTGAGGTGCCGCCAATACCACGACCAGTAATGGTCACGACACCATCACCTGCGCGTACATCCCACAGCCCGGCAGGGTTGATCCTGTCAGTGCCAATCAATCCGGGAAGATCGGCCATGGTTTTCGGGAAGTCATCCGGCACGTATTCGTTGCCGCGTTCAAACACCCAGAGCTTTTGCGAGATCCGCCTGCCCTGTCTGTCTGGCTCAAGCAGGGCCAGCGCTGCCATCGCCGCGCCATAGCCAGAACCAATGACCAGAACATCAGTTTGTAGCCGGAATCGGGACTGCGCCTCAGGGTCTTCGAAGGGGTAATCGTTATTCAGAAGCAGTGTCTCGACAGGCTCGGAAAGCCAGTTCGTCACTGCTGAGCAACCTCCTCGTAGCGGATTGACTGCCCGGGCTGGATACCCAGTTTGGCAGCCGCATACACGGCCTCTGTGCGGTTCTGGACACCCAGGGTGCGAAACGCAACCGATAAGTGGGCCTTGACGGTATGGTCAGAGATATCCAGTTCGCGGGCAATGGTCTTGTTCGACTTTCCCTGCACGGCCTTCATCAATACTTCGAACTGGCGGCGCGAGAGCTTGGTGATCATGATCTCATTGCCCGCGTCGGACTGCTGCACTGCAAAACTGATTGCCGGACTGACAGGCCGATAGGCATGGCTGGGCAGGTAGGTCCCGCCGGCCAGCACCAGTCGCAGCGCTTCGACCAGATCGTCACGTGACGATGACTTGGGTATATACCCTGAGGCACCCTGCTCTATTGACTGGCGGATGATGCGCGGATCTTCCTCTCCGGAAACTACAACAAGGGTGGCACTTTCAAACGTCTGACGACACTTCTCCAGTGCATCCATGCCATTAACCCCAGGCATGTAATAGTCCAGCAGGATCAGATCAAACCCTTCCTCGCATTTCAGCTGCAGGGCATCATCGAGCGTACCCGCCTCAAAATATTGAACCTTGCTGTCGAGCACGGGCAACAGGTACTTCAGTCCCTCGCGAAACAGGTCATGATCGTCGATCAGCAATATGCGCACCCGCGCTCTCCCATCCGTCGTTGCTGCTGTAGCCGCCGCCATATCTACATCCTGTCTAGCATACCGTTGTTGTGAGGAAATTTGTAGATTCAGGACTTTGGCACATATGGGATAGCAACACGACTACCCAAATGGGTAGGTGAGCCAGAGAAATACCGATACTGACAGCACAAAAGCTGACATGTACAGAAATTAGCTGCCCAGAGCATTCCTCTGTATAATCGCGTTCAAAATTTACAGCTTACAGAGCTTCAACCGGGTCATTTGAACATGCGAACGCGCGTGCCAATGCTTCTGATCACAGTCGTGTTTTGCCTGCTGGGACTGTGTGCCTGCGGCCAGAAAGGCCCGCTGCAACGTCCCGACACTCAACAGGTGGCCGAATACGGCGCTTTGTCAGCGATTACCGAATCAGGATCTCATGACAGCATTTCATTACCAGAACGATCAGCTTTATGCTGAAAACTTGCCACTGACCGCTATTGCTGAACAATTCGGGACACCTTGCTACGTATACTCCCGCGCAGCCCTTGAGCAGAATCTGCAAGCCTACGAGGACGCTCTGTCCGGCGTGGATCACCTCACCTGTTATGCTGTGAAGGCCAACTCCAATCTCGCCGTACTGAATGTTCTGGCGCGTCGCGGTGCAGGTTTTGACATTGTGTCAGGCGGCGAACTGAACCGCGTCCTGAAGGCTGGCGGCGATCCTGCCAAAGTCATTTTCTCGGGACTGGGCAAAACTGAGAGCGAAATCAAACTGGCATTACAGGCCGGGATATTGTGTTTCAATGTCGAGTCAGAGCCGGAGCTGGAGCGCATCAATTGCGTCGCAGGGCAACTTGGCCTTGAAGCCCGCATCTCATTGCGCGTCAATCCTGATGTGGACGCAGGCACTCATCCCTACATATCCACAGGGATGAAGGAAAACAAGTTCGGCATCGATATCGCCCGCGCCCTGAAAGTCTATCAACTGGCCGCCAGCCTGCCACATCTGCAAATCACAGGTGTGGACTGCCACATTGGCTCACAATTGACTTCGATTGCGCCATTTCTGGATGCGCTGGACCGCGTGCTGATGCTGGTTGACCAGCTGGCTGAGCATGAGATTCATCTTGAGCACATCGACATTGGCGGTGGTCTGGGTGTCACATACAACAACGAACAACCACCCGCGCCAGGCGCACTGATTGCTGCTGTCAGGGAAAAACTGCAAGGCCGCAAACTGACACTGATCATGGAACCAGGTCGTTCCATAGCAGCCAATGCCGGGATCATGCTGACGCGGGTCGAGTTCCTGAAACACACAGATCACAAGCATTTTGCGATCATCGATGGCGCCATGAACGATCTGTTGCGGCCCTCACTTTATGGGGCCTGGCAAGACATTGTCAGCGTCGACCGACGACCACACGATGCGCGTGAGCAACATATTTATGACGTGGTCGGTCCTGTTTGTGAATCTGGCGATTTTCTAGGCAAAAACAGGGAGCTCAATATCGCCGCTGGTGACCTGCTGGCCGTGCGCTCGGCAGGCGCTTACGGATTTGTGATGAGCTCCAATTACAACACGCGGAATCGAGCGCCGGAAGTAATGGTCGATGGCAGCCAGGTTCACCTGGTCCGTCAACGCGAAACTCTTGAAGACCAGTTGAAGCTGGAAAGTCTATTGCCGGAATAAGCAATGAGTACCCGTCAACCGAAAAAAAACCGCCGCCGCTCACCACGCAATCGTGATGCTGCCGGACAACGACGAAGGCAGCCCGACTCGGGCCATGCCAACCGTCTGCCGTTCACTAAAATGCACGGCCTCGGTAATGACTTTGTTGTGCTCGACATGATCTCCAATCCTGTTTCGCTGGATACGGAGCAGATTCGGCGGCTGGGCGACCGCCACCGCGGCATCGGTTTCGATCAGCTACTGGTGATCGACGCTCCCAAACGTCCGGACGCGGACTTCACATACCGCATCTTCAACTCGGATGGCAGCGAAGTCGAACATTGTGGCAACGGCGCGCGATGTTTTGCCCGCTATGTCCTTGACCGCGGTCTCATTGCCAGGGCGCCGGTGCGCGTGCAAACCAAAAACCGGCTGCTGGAACTGCACCTCAAAGACGGTGACCTGGTAGAGGTGGACATGGGACGACCGGATTTTGACCCGGCAGCGCTGCCGTTTACGGCAGAACAGGCAGACGAATATTCTCTTGATGTGGCGCCCGTTTCCGGAGAGGCAACCGTATCGGCCCGTTTCTTCGCGGTCTCTATGGGCAATCCACATATCGTACTGCTAACCGACAACTGCGAACAGGCACCTGTTGGAACGCTGGGAAAAACCCTGTGCTCACACCCTGCCTTCCCCCAGGGGGTGAATGTGGGATTCATGCAGATCATCGACCGCAACACCATCCGCTTACGTGTTTTTGAACGAGGTGCGGGCGAAACAGAAGCGTGTGGCACGGGCGCATGCGCCGCCGTCGTTTGTGGCATTCAGGCCGGATTGCTGGACCATAGTACAAAAGCCCTGCTGACCGGGGGTGAGTTGACAATCGAATGGCAGGGTGGCGACAGTTCAGTGTTGATGACCGGGCCAGCCGAAACTGTTTATGAAGGCAGCATCTCAATCGAAACACCTTTGGCGCCAGCATCACCCGGCGATAAATAGACATCAAAAACAGGCAATGACAGGAACTTGCTCATGACGGTTGATAGCGTTCAGGCCAAGAAAAAAAACAATCTGGCAATTTCTGCGGATGACGTCGCCAGCTACCTTCGCGAGAATCCTGATTTTTTCACCGACCGTGACGGCCTGCTGGCGGAGATGACAGTACCTCACGAGAGCGGCAAAGCCATCTCCCTGCTCGAACGCCAGGTAAAGATACTTCGTGAGCGCAGCATCGAATCGCGACATACGCTGAACTCGCTGCTGGAAAACGCCCGCTACAATGACCAGCTGTTCAGTGTCACTCGTCACCTCATCCTGAGCCTGCTTGAAGAAGATACCCTTTCGCAGTTGACACATGTCACTGAATCCAATCTGATGACTCAGCCAGGCATTGATGCCTGTCGGTTAATCGTGCTGGACGAAAGACAGGCAGCTGCCGATTTACAGAACCGGTTCCCGGCTGCAATGCGCAGCCGCAGTGTCATCACTCAGGTCATAGACAAGTCCGGAAGTCAGTTTTTATTTCCTGAAGCCAGCGCGACGATCCGCTCTGTGGCGTTGTGCCCGGTTATCCACCACAACAGCCTGCTGGCTGTGCTGGTGATCGGCAATCACGCCCAGGACTATTTTAGCGATGAGCTGGACACGTTGTTCCTGGACTTCATTCGCGAGGTACTGGCATCCCTGATCGACCGGTTGCAGCGAACTACGCCCCGCAAGTAGTCACGCTCAGACACCTCGGTGCGCCAGCTTTGTAATTGACGGGAATAATCACCGTTAACAAACGTTATAACTGCAGGAGACCTCCGAAGCTCACAGCCGGAGCCCCTGCAGGTGAAGCCACGTACCGGGCTTCCCCCCACAGCCGGCTGTTGTTGACCCCCGGCCCTGCCGGGGGTGTTTTTTATGGGAATTTTTCCCTCAGAGGGGGTTTTTGGCTTCACGCGGCGCCTTGTAAGCCGGTACAATTCGATCCTTGACCACTCACAGGCAAGCCGCCCTCCGAATGACCGACACCAACGCAAAAGCCCGACCCCCGCTCGTTTCCATCTTATGCCGCACTGTGGGACGCAGCTCTTTGGCAGAGGCGCTCGAATCCGTCAATCGACAAAGCTGGCAGGCGTTGGAGCTGGTACTCATTGATGCCTCTGGTCACGGTCTCGCCTGCCCTGTACCGCTAAAAGACCATGTCACACTGAAGCTGGTCAATCTCGGCAAGCCACTTGATCGGCCCGAAGCCGCCAATGCCGGGCTTGATCATGCAACAGGCGATTACCTGCTGTTTCTCGATGATGATGACTGGATCGCGGACTCTCATATTGAAAAGCTGCTCACAGCGGCTGCAAAGCATCCCGAGTGCCAGGTCGTCTACAGCGCCACCCGTAAGGCCAGCGCGGATGGTCAGCTGAGTGACGACGTGATTGCGGTGGGTTTTGATCGGACTGTGCTGCGCCGCGACAACTTCATCCCGATTCATGCCGCATTGTTTAATCGCCGATTGCTGGAGCATGGCGTGTACTTCGATACCAGCCTGGCAGTCTATGAAGACTGGGATTTCTGGCTGCAATGTGCCGAACACACGGATTTCTGCCTGACCGAGCATGTTGGGGCGTTTTACCGCGAGGGCGGTGATTCGCAGACCATGCTGGAACAGCACAACGCCCGCTACCAGGCGGGGCATCCGATGGCCGATGCGCGCGCGCAGGTGCTGGATAAGTGGCGGCTGCGCTGGTCAGGTGCCGAAATCAACGCAGTCATGGGTTTGCTGGATCAGTCTGTGACCGTCCAGCAATTGCACACCGAGCTGAAGGCCGCACACAACATCCAGTCCGTTCATGAGCGACAGATCGACTCGCTGCAGAGTAAAACTCATGCGCTCAGCGAAGAGCTTGCCGAGACTGAAGCTCGCCTGCAGCAGACACAGACTCGCCTCAATGACACAGAGCAGCAGTATGCCATGCTGCAGTCAGCCCATATTGAACTGAACCTGGCTCATGAACAACTGGACCAGGGCGTACGCGAAATACTCAATTCATTTTCCTGGCGCGTGACCGGTCCCTATCGTTATATGCGCAACCGTCTCAATCGAGTGATCGGACCTTTCGTTAATCGCTTGAACAGTCAGTTAAAGCCCGCGACCAGGAACGGTTCTACATCAGTCGCCCTGTCATCAGACAGGCCGTCGCACCTCCAGCAAACGGGTGAGCGCGAGCAGGCTGTGTATCAGGGCCCGATTGAGGCAGGCATACTGCAACCGACTCTGGAACGCCGGGTATTCAGCTCAGATTTGACCTTGCAGGCCTGGGCCTGGGCGCCGGATGGCCTGCAATCTGTTGAGGTTATGGTCGACAGGCAGCATGTGAAGTCACCCGCGATTCGCCCGCATGGAACTGCTGAAGACGCCCAGCGTACTGGATTCGCTACATTGGTCCCGATTGCGAATCTGTCACCAGGCCCCCATGAATTGATTGTCAGCATCGTGGACAAGGCTGGCAACACGCGACAGCTGCAGCAGCAGTTTGTTGTGCAGAACCCTCAACACCTGTACATGCGCTGGTTGCAGGCTCATTCTGCAAACGCCAGCGATCAGCAGTCAGAGGCAGACCACCCTGATAGAGGGTTACCTGGCACCACATGCTTTGTGATGTTGGCCAGCGAAATTGACAACCGCCCGTCCAGCGAGTCACTGGCAACACTCCTGTCACTTAAACAGCAGTCAGACGCCGGCTGGCACCTTCATATTGTGGGCGAACCAACGTCAGTGGACATACTGGCGAACATTGCTGAAAAAAATACAGAAACTCACCCCACGCTGCTGGCTGCACTTGAAAGCTGTCCGACCATGGTGGTTCTGCTGAAACCAGGTACCTTGCTCAACCAGGATTACGTCGCGCGAATTTCTACCCGTGCGCTTCCTGATACCAGGCTGCTTTACACAGATCATGACGAACTCGCTGGCGATTACCGACAGAATCCATGGTTTACATGGTCATGGGCACCTGATCTGTTGCGCAGCCAGGACTATATCGGTGCGACTTACGCCATCGACAGCCGGTTGGCACAGCAGGCGCTGAGCACCAAGGCAGCAGAAGACCTGAACGCAGCAGACTGGCGCCACCAGCTTCTATTGGAAGTAGCGCCGGAATTAACGCTGACCAACACTGTACGCGTAGCTGAAGTGTTGTGGAGTGAGCCAGCAAAGGAAACTCTACCGGCCGTAGACTCCGCCCAGACGTACGCCCCACTGCCAGTCAATTTTCCACGCGTTTCGATCATCATTCCCACCACAGGCAAGTTGACCTATCTGCGACCCTGCCTCGAAACGCTTGCAAGCACGGACTATCCGGATTTCGAGATCATCATCCTCGATAACGGTCGCGGCGAACACCGGGAAGGTATCCAGTTTGCCCATGACCAGGGCGCCAGGGTGATTGAGTGCAATGAGCCTTTTAATTGGTCGCGATTGAACAATATCGGCGTTGCCAATAGCTCGGGTGAAATACTGCTATTCCTGAATGACGACATTGAAGTCATGCACCCGCAATGGCTGACACAACTTGTACGACACGCCATCAGGTCTGATGTCGGCACGGTTGGCGCACGCCTGCTCTACCCAAACGGAACTCTGCAGCACGCTGGCGTGTTTCTGGTCGATCACGGTGGCGGCGCACGCCACCTGTTTCACAAACAGCTGCCAGGTCAGGGCATATACCAGCACCTGGATCAGTGCGTGCGCGAGGTATCTGCAAACACCGGCGCATGCCTGATGATTCGACGCGAACTGTTCATGTCACTGGGACAGTTCGATGAAAATCTGGCAATTGTTGGAAACGATATTGATCTGTGTCTGCGCTGCCTCGAAGCTGGCAAGCGCAATGTCTGGACACCGCACAGCGAACTGATTCATCACGAAAGTGTCAGCCGCAAAACCAACCCCATCGGGCAGGATGAACGCACCATGTGGGAACGTTGGGGACATCGCTTTAAAGGCGGTGACCCTTACTACAATCCTGCGTTGTCGTTGACCCGTGAAGACTGCACACTGGGCAGTCTGACTGAACATCAGAGCAGCCTGCTCAGCAGGCAATCCAGCACCCGCAGTGAGCCAGATTTTGGTGTCAACCTGATCGCCTACATTCGTGCAAGCATGGGCGTCGGAGAAGCCTCCCGGGGCAACGCATCGGCTTTGCATGCATCTGGCATACCGTTTGGCATTATCAACTACGAGCGCGGAAATCCATCGCGCATGGACAACCTGCGCTGGCAAAAACTGGAGATCGAACGCAGCAGGTTTGCAATCAATCTCTGGCACATTAATGCCGACCATCTGCCAACCGTCATGGGTGATCTCAAGAGTACAAGCAGCGCTGGCCGCTACAACATCGGTTTCTGGGCATGGGAAATGCCAGAGTTTCCTGACCGGTGGTTGCCCAGTTTTGAGATAGTCGATGAGGTCTGGGTCCCCTCCAGTTATGTCAATCAGGCAGTCGCAGTCAAATCACCTGTGCCAGTTGTCACTATACCGCACGTGATCGACGTAGACATGACAGGGGCCTGTCAGTATCAGCGCGAGTGGTTTGGCATCAAAGAAGACGCGTTTGTGTTTATCAGCATGTTTGATACACACAGTATTGCCAAACGAAAAAATCCCTTCGGTTCGATACGCGCGTTTCAGCAGGCATTCGCAGCTGATGACATGGCGGTACAGTTGGTAATAAAGATAAACAATGCCGATGCGGCAAGCATCAAAGTGTTGAAAGAGTGTATCGCTGTCTATCAGAATATTATTCTTATCGACTCACATCTCGATCGTGCGCAGATTGATTCGCTGATCAACTGCAGTGATTGTTATGTCTCACTGCATCACGCCGAAGGTTTTGGACTGGGACCGGCTGAAGCCATGTTCATGGGCAAGGTAGCTCTGCTGACAGGCTGGTCTGGCAATACCGAATACATGCGCAATGACAATTGCGTGGCCATTCGCTACGAACTGAAAACACTCGGCAAGGATTACGGCCCCTACGAAGCGCACCAGCATTGGGCTGAGCCTGACATCAGTCATGCTGCAGACGAGATGCGCGACCTGGCACAGAACCCAGCGCGGGTAGCCGCACTGGGAGCCAGGGCCAGACAGACAATCATCAGCGAATTCTCTGCCATTGCTATCGGCAAACGCATGCAGCAGCGACTACAGAATATCGAAAGGCGACTGCAGGGACATTCGCAGACGCGCTGAATTGACAACACAATAATGATAAGGGGTTAGGCTTATGTCGTCCGTCTCAGAACAGGCCGGGTATCTGACACAAGAGCAGATTCAGAAATTCAATGATGATGGTTATGTCATCGTTGATTTTGGTTTTACGCAACAGCAGATTGATGAACTGATCGAGACACTGCATCCATACTATAACCCTGAACACCTGCAGGCTCCGGCTTTTGGCGCCCGCATACAGGATGCCTGGAAGTTCGTGAAGCCATCCCACGAGCTTGCGACCAACGCCAATGTGCTCAGCGCCCTGGAACAGCTTTTTGGTAGAAAACCACTACCGTTTCAGACTCTGAACTTTCCGGTTGGCACTCAGCAGGCAACCCATTCTGACACCATTCATTTCAACAGCCTGCCGTCCGGCTACATGGCGGGCGTGTGGGTCGCCCTGGAAGATATAGACGAGGACAACGGGCCTCTGAAGTATTATCCCGGCACTCACAAGCTGTCAGAAATTACCATGGAAGATGCCGGTCTGGAGCCTGGTTATCACAACTACCCGCAGTACGAGGCTTTTATCGCAAAACATCTGGAGTCACTGGGTGTTGAGCCAGCATACGGCTATATGCCCAAAGGGCATGCATTGATCTGGCACGCCAATCTTCTGCATGGTGGCTCCAAACAGAACGATCATCGGCGCACCCGACACTCTCAGGTAACTCACTATTTCTTCGACAACTGCAAATACTATACGCCGATGCACAGCAAGCCAGGCAAACTGGCATTTCGCAATCCGGAATGGATCAAGCCTGGTGAATGGGTAATGCGCCCGCCAGTAAGCCAGCAGAGCGCCGAAGATACGCCAGCACTGCAGAACAATGTGAACAGACTGCGCAATTGGCTGCGCCGAAAGCTGGGGTGAATCAGCGGCGCAACTGACGAAACATCAAGCGCTGCCGCCAGAGACCAAGATCGGGCATTCGCTGTACCTGTTTCAACAAGGTCCTGTCTGCCTCATTCAGTTGATCTGCAAACCGCTGCTCAAAGGCCAGTGCCTGTGCTGCGCTGCCTTCGAAAAGGGCCTGCGCCTGAGCTGATTTGCGCAACTGGAACAGCTTGAGAAATGTCTTCCAGCTGAGACTGCCTGGAGTGTGCTGCCTGGCGCCAATTGTATTGGCACCGTGCTGCCGGTAATCAACCAGCACCTGATCAACGCAGCGCAGACGACCAAACCTGCTGGCTACCAGGGACAGCCACCAATCGTGCATCATCGCCCCAGTCGGCACAGGAAGGGCCTGGCGCAAAAGGGCTCTATTCAGCAAGGCTGTGCAACCAGTGACCGTATTGCTCAGCAATTGTGCGGAAAAGTCGTGCCGATCTGCATCCAGCCCCTGGTAGTTCAACAGTGACTCGGCCAGCACCTGGCCAGCGCTGTCGACAACTCGCAGATCACTGTGAATCAACACGGGCGTTTCTCGTTCTGCATTGGTCGCGGCGGCCAGTTGCTCCTCCGTCTGCATGCGCTGCAGACACACGGCAAGCTTTTCCGGCGCCCAGACATCATCCTGATCTGCCAGCGCCACGTAAGCCGGTTCCGGCGTTGACTCGACAATTGTCAGTGCCTTCTCCATTAACAGTGAAAACGATGCCGCAGCGCCGAGATTACCACGATCATCTTGAGTCACTTTTATGCGTTCACTGTCCATCAACGCATACTGTGCAATTAGATCATTGGAATTATCCGTTGAGCCGTCATCACGCAGCAGCAACAGCCAGCGGCCGTGGGTCTGTGCGATGATGGAATCAAGCTGTTCACCCAGCCATCTGGCACCGTTGTATATCGGGAGCACAATAACGATGAGCGGTAGTTGAGTGGCCGCCTGAGTGTCAGTCACGCAAATCTCCCGCATCCTTGATGCCGCGGCGGATCTGTTGCAGATATTCGCGCCGTCGGCGATTGAATATCAGCAGCCAGCTTGTTTTGATGGCAAACCTGATCAGGTCGCGCACCTTCCAGTCTCTCGGGGCGTACGACTGGCGGCGCAGATGCAGGCGATTGCGCGTGGAGTAATAGCTGCGCAGCGGACTGTGTGACACCATGATTCCTGCCGCGACCAGCGGATTTTGACTGTCCTCACCGATCCGGTGAAACAGCACGGTCCGATCAGTTCCGTAGAGGGCGTAGCCCAGCGAGCGCGCCCTGAAACACCACTCCAGATCAATATTGTCTATGAAGTAACTTTCCTTCATCAGGCCTATGCGTGACAGTTCAGACAATGGCAGAAGTGTACCTGAAGAAATCAGGAAATCAGTTGCGAACAGCCCGGGCGCTGCGGGTATATCGTTGCGCGCCAACAGGCGGAAGCACTTGAACGGCGTTTTGCGACCACTTTGAGGGTCCTGGAGACGTGGTCCGATTGCTGCTACCGGATACCCCAGTTTGACGGCCTGTCCCCAGGCCGCCAGCATAGACTGACAAAATCGGCCGCCGATGCAGCTGTCCTGATCAAACAAAAATACGAATCGATAGCCCTGCGCGCGGGCCTGCAATATGCCAGCGTTCATGCCGGCGGCAAGGCCCCGGTTTTCAGACCAGGACAGCAGGGTGACGTCATCCCGCATTGGATGCAGCGCCTGGGTCAGGTCCTCGGCATTGGCTGAACCGTTATCAATGACTATGCTGGCACAGCCCTGGGCACTCAGCGATTCCAGCAGGGCAACAAGGTCGGATATCTGAGGTTGCCAGGTGACAATAATCGCGCAGCACTGCGATGGTGTCAGACGTTGGGCGTTCTGATCAGGCCTGGATGGGGACATCGGTAGCCACCGGCAGACTGGCCGCGCCACTCTGTCTCAGTTGCAGAACGTAATAGAAAATCGACAGCACACCAACAACCAGGCCTGCCACCACGCCGACGTCAACGATACCACGCCAGGGCTGTGGCAGCAGGCGAACCAGCAGAACGAAACTGATTATCATGGTGGTCAATCCCACTGACAGCAGGCGTCGGCGCGCCGTGGCATGGATATAGCCCATGCAGAATAACGGTGCCAGCACCAGATGCGAGATACGGGGGTTATCAGCCAGATAGTTGGCGCGTACTACCACACGAGGCGCAAAAGCCTTGTGAAATCCTTTGTAGCCCTCTGCCCAGATCATATAGATCAGCCAGGCCAGCATGACTGCCCAGTGCTGCGGCTGCAAGGCACCCGGATCAAGCTCAAGCGCAACACCGCCCAGGCGGACAATCGCAAATGACAGCAGCAGCACGATGCCGCCGATTCCCCAGATATAACCTAACGCTCTCACCTGTTTACTGCCTCTTGCAAACGCAACCTTACCGCCAATGCACCCTGATGGCCTTAATCGACTCTGCAGACGAAGGCCGCATTATAGCCACTTAGCCGGGCGGCTGATAGGCAAGATGGCGCTTGATTGTGTCGCGCTGCATTTTCAGCAGTTCCAGCAAAACAGGCTTCAGGCCGGCTGTGTCGGCAGAGCTGTTCAACAATCGCCACAGGCGCTGATTGCCTGCGTCCAACTCGGCCCAGCCCTGCGACGCCCGGGGTTCAGACTCGTGCACTGAATACGTCGCCGATTGCCCGCCAGATGCACACGGATTGATCGAATCTGTTGCGCCCGGCTCCAGAAGACGATAGAGACGCTCCACCAGAAGACCAACGGGATCGGCCTGTTGCCACGCGGCGACCCGATCCAGCATTTTGCACAGTTGATGCTGGGCAATGATCAGCGGACGGCGAATGGTCGTCTGATTTAACAGAGCAGGCTGCAACTGGATTGCCCGGTAGAATTGTAATAACACAAGACTTAACGACCCCAGTGGAGCAATCTCAAGTCGGGCAGCCGCCTCGCAGACGGTGTTAAGCTCACGCCCCAGTTCTTCGACAAACAGATCCAGGTCCGCCTGCTCCGCACTCAAGCCTGCCGCCCAATCCCGGGAATGCGGTAGCCAGTACAGGTTCGATGCAAGTTCCAGCTGCTCGCTCTGGCTCAGGGCGAGCTCAGCGCCTGTACTGGCGAGGCTACGCCTGACGACAGTCAAAACCTGGTCAATTTTCTCAATCTCGGATAAGCCGGGATCAAGCAGTGACTGAAAGCAGCGTAATGAGTCAGTAAAGCCAGATTTCATCGTATGTCGGGTGAGCGCTGTTTGTCGGTACCAGCTGTCTGCCATCACAATCAAAAGCACGGGCTGTCTTTCCTGCATTCTCATCAGCGCGGACAATTTGTACCAGAATTCGGCCTGCTCAGCCCGGGCAGGTAGCTGCGCCCGGGACTCTGTCAGCATGCTGGACACATGTTGCTGCAGTCGCTCTGCAATATCCGCAGAGGAAAGAAGATCCGCGGAGTCCTGCACTGCCCAGTCAAGCGGCGCAAACATGCCAGTTGTCTGAAGTGCGGCTGACAATCTTTGCCAGGTGGACGCACTCCTTGCGTTGGGAAAGTAGAGCATTTTCAGTACCTGCAGCAGCCAGCCTCGAGTATTGGCCACTCCCACTGCGTGCAAGCCAAGTGCGGCCCGCGCCGCGTGAGTCAGTGAAGCGTTTTGCTGACCGTCGTTGTTCCTTTCGCGACAGAGCTCCAGCTGCTCCGCCAGTGCTGCCTTGCAACGTTGCCGTGGACCCATCCAGTCACAGGAATGGCGACAATCAACAAACGAGGCCAGTGCTTCAACTGCCTCTAGCACCATGCCACAAAGCGCTCTGGCGTCGGCAAGCTGCAGCTCATTCACCCGCCCTTGTTGTCCGAAAGAGACAGCTTTTGGCAGGAAACACCAGCAATGCCTGATCCCTTGCAGTGACGTCATCGCCGCCTGTCGCCACTCTGCGATCTGTTTGTCTCTGTCGGGTGGTATCTGCATGGCCTGAGCCAGCAATTGCCGCAATGATGCAAGGATCAGCGTTGCCAGTGCCGCGACACAATCATTAGCGCCACCCGGCGTTGATTCAGCATCGCATTTTTGCGTATCGGCAACCAGGTCGTGGGTCTTGGATTCGGGCTGTCCCTGCAGATACTGGCTGATCTGTCTGACCATCCCCCGGGGCCCGCTACAGCGGGAAACAACACCGGACATGCCACGCGCTCGCGCCCAGGCCACATCCGCAGATTGCAGCCGATCACTGACCAGCAACGTTGGCACGGCATTAATCCGGTCTCGCCAGTGCCTGGCGAGCAAGGCTCCTGCCGTGAAGCCGTTACCCCTGCGAAGCACCAGCTCTACCAGGCACAGATCGGGCAGCTGGGGCGTGCGTCCGGCAGTAACCAGCAGTCGCCTGGCAGCCTGCAGGGTATCTGCCGCGACCACCGCCCAACCCTGTGCCTGCAACAACTCGGTGGTGGTCAAACGCGTATGCTGATTGTCGTCAATAAGCAGTATCAGCGACACTACAGTACGGCCGCCTCTGCCCTGGCCGCCAATCCACTCAGCACAGCGCTCAGCTCACTGCTGCGAAACGGCTTGGGCAGGCAGCCGTCCGCAGCCACGCGCTCTGCGTTGACGGAATCCAGGAAATTTGGCTGCTCGGACAGCAGCACGATACGCAGCCCCGAAAAGTCGGGTGACTGGCGTAGCAATGTACACACCTGCGCGCCACTGAGACGTGGCAGCGCACAGGACATCATCAGAATATCGGGCCGAAGTTCTGGCAATCGACACAACACTTCAAAGCCATCCTCCACACAGGTGACATGATAATCGTGGCCTCTCAGCACCTGCTGCATGCGCTGGCGGGTGGCACCCGCTGACTCGGCCAGCAGTATCTTCAGTGGCTCAGCCGCCTGCGCCGGCGCCCCTTCCCGTTGCTGTTGATACCCGTCTGCCACCCTGCTTTGCTGGTTCATCCGATCCTCCCTGATCGCGCTTCTGTACGTGACACTTCTCCTCAATGTTTTAGCAGACAAAAAGAGTGTGTGCAGCACCACGCGGGGCAGTCAGGCAATCATGTTATGATGGGCCATCGCACTATCACTGGAGACTTTCGCGTCATGCAGATCAAACTGGGCATTGTGATGGACCCCATCAGCCAGATTAGCTACAAAAAGGACACCAGTCTTGCCATGCTGGTTGCCGCTCAGGAGCGCGGCTGGGAGCTTTTTTACATGGAACAGGGCGACCTGTATCTGCAGGGCGAAACTGCCATGGGTCATATGCGCCCCCTTTCAGTCGCCTACGACCCCAATAAATGGTACGAAATGGGTGAAGCGGTTGAGCGCCCGCTGTCTGAGCTCAATGTCATACTGATGCGCAAAGACCCGCCGTTCGACAGCAACTATATCTACTCTACCTATCTGCTGGAGCGGGCAGAACAAGTTGGCACGCTGATCGTCAACAAACCGCAGGCTCTGCGCGACTGTAATGAAAAAATGTTTGCTACCCAGTTCCCCCAATGCTGCCCTCCATTTCTGGTCAGCGCCAGGGCCGACAAGCTCAAGGCATTCCACAAATCCCACGGTGATGTGATTTTTAAACCCCTGGATGGCATGGGCGGCAGTTCCATTTTTCGAGTGCGTAACGACGACACCAATATCAGTGTGATTCTGGAAATGCTCACCCAGCACGGCCGCAGCCCGATCATGGCGCAGCGCTACATACCCGAAATCGTCAAAGGAGATAAGCGCATCCTGCTCATCGATGGCGAACCTGTGCCTTATGCGCTTGCCAGAGTTCCTGCGATAGGCGAAAGCCGTGGCAACCTGGCAGCTGGCGGCAGTGGCATCGCGCAGCCACTGTCAGATCGCGACCGCTGGATCTGCGAACAGGTACGTGACAGCATCAAGGCACGTGGACTGCTGTTTGTGGGACTGGATGTGATTGGTGATTACCTGACGGAAATCAATGTCACCAGCCCGACCTGCGTACGCGAAATTAACGCGGCACACGACCTTGATATTGCAGGCGACCTGATGGACGTCATCGCTGCACGTCTGGGCCAGGCCTGATTCTGACCACGTTCAGCTGTAGTTTGATATGGAAAAAGAACGCTTCGGATTCACGATCTTTATCTCGGCCTGTTTTCACGTCATCGTGATCGCCGGTGTCGGTTTCAGCTTTTTGAGCGAACGACCATCGACACCGGCCATCGAGATAACCCTCGCGCAGTTTCAAAGTGAGCAGGCACCGGAGCAGGCGGACTTTATCGCGCAGGCGAATCAGCAGGGCAGCGGCTCGCTGGAAGATACGGCGGCCCCCGCAACACCCTTTGAATCTCCCATCTACGATGAGTCGATACAGCAGGTACAACCCATCCCGACGCCAGCGCCTGCCGCACAGCAGCGCGAGGATGTTCGTGTTGTAACAAGTACCGATGCTGAGCAGCAGCAGAGCCAGCAACTGGAATCGCGCGATGAACAGGACTCGCGACTGCTCTCCGAAGATTCTTCTCCCGAAGAAATTGCCATGGCCATCGCCAGCCTGCAGGCCCAGCTTGATCATCAGCAGCAGGCCTATGCCAACCGGCCCCGGCGCTACACCATTTCCTCGGCATCCACGCAGCAGCGACATGATGCGCTGTATCTCGACAACTGGCGCAAACGCATTGAGCTGGTCGGCAATCAGCACTATCCTGAAGCAGCACGTCAGAATGACATTTATGGCAGCCTGCGCATGATGGTCGCGCTGCGCCCGAACGGCAGTGTCGCGGAAATCCGCATCCTGCAGGGATCAGGCCATCAGCTGCTGGACATGGCTGCGGTGGAAATCGTGCAACTGGCTGCGCCGTTCGATCCTTTTCCAGAAGAGTTGCGAGGCGAGGTTGATATTCTGGAAATCATCCGCACATGGCGATTCAGACCCGGAAATGCTTTTAGCAGTCAGTGAACCAGGAGACGTATTCATGGGCAGTATGCACAAAGCAATCGAAGAAAACGCCACCAGTCTTGAACACCATTTTCTGATCGCCATGCCTCAGCTGCGCGACCCCAACTTTAATGGCACCGTCACCTACCTGTGGCGCCATGACGATAACGGCGCACTGGGCGTTGTCATCAACCGCTGCTCGCGACTGCCTATTTCAGACCTGATGAGTGAGCTGAAGATAACCGTAAGCGATGACATGGTTGCCAGACTGTCCGAGAAAAAAGTGATGGCCGGAGGCCCGGTGGAACGCAGCAAAGGCTTTATCGTGCACCCTACGACGGATGAGTGGGAATACACCATGCGCGTCAATGATGATGTCAGCCTTTCGATGTCCAAGGATATTCTGCAGGCCATCGCACGCGGTGAAGGACCGGACCGCTATCTGATCGCGCTGGGATGCGCGGGCTGGGAAAGCGGACAACTGGAGCAGGAAATCTCGGACAATGCCTGGCTTACGGTGCCGGCCGACCCTGAAATTCTGTTCTCTGAAGACTTTGACAATATGGCCAAAGCAGCGGCCGGCATTCTGGGCGTGAGCCTGAATCAATTATCGTCTCTGACTGGACATTCCTGACGCAATGAACAGCTACCCCTCTCGCGTCCAGAAACACCTGACAGTCCTGGGTTTTGATTTTGGCACCAAACGTATCGGCGCTGCTGTCGGCCAGTCACTGACGGGGACTGCGCAGGCCCTGCCCATCATTCCCGCCCGCGATGGTATCCCTGACTGGGACATGCTGCGGGCTTTGGTCACGCGCTGGCAGCCCGATGTATTTGTGGTAGGACTTCCCTACAACATGGATGATTCCGAGAGTGATTTACTGCTACGGGCACGCAAGTTTGGCAAACGCCTGGAAGGGCAGTTGCACAAACCCTGCTTTGGTATTGACGAGCGGCTGACATCCTTCGTCGCACGGGGTGAAATACTGCGAGGCAATCGTGACGACGCCGTGGACAGTATTGCCGCGCGCCTGATCGTGGAGAGCTGGCTGGCCGGATTGCCAGCCGTATCACCCGCTACACCATCCTGAACGAAAGTTCAGGCAGCCCATCAATTGTCACTTCAACCTGATCGCCAGGCAGCACTGCGCTGACACCAGCGGGCGTTCCAGTGAAAATAAGATCGCCTGGCTGCAGAGTGAACAGCGTCGACAGTTCCACAATGATTTCATCAACTTTCCAGATCATGTCTGCCAGGTCGCCCTGCTGGCGCAGCTGACCATTGACCGACAGCCGGATCGCCCCCTTTTCCAGCCAGCCCGTGTCACTGACAGGCGTTATTGGCGACACTGGACCAGAAGCGTCGAATCCCTTGGCAACATCCCAGGGTCTACCCTTTGATTTGGCCTCTGCCTGCAAATCACGTCGCGTAAAATCGACACCAACGGCATAACCATAAACGGCAGCCTGCGCCTGTGGTAATGAAAGTCGGCTGCCACCCTGCCGCAGCGCCACCACCAGCTCTCCCTCGTGATGCAGGTCCTGGGTTCGCGGGGGATAAGGCACTTCGCCATCAGGCGTCCAGACCGCACAGGCAGGTTTACTGAAAAAGAACGGCGCCTCACGACTTGGGTCCGCGCCCATTTCCCGGGCATGGTCGGCGTAATTGCGACCAACGCAAAAAACGCGATTCACCGGGAAACGGGTATCGCTATCAACGATGGGTATCGATGGCAGGGTCAGGTCAAACAGATTTTTCATTTTTTATTCTCTCACTCGGCGGCACTTGAGCCGCTTACCAGCCGGGCACCCAGAAGCGCAACCGGCACAATCAAAATCAAAAAACTGAGGTGATACCACACTGGCATCAATGCCCAGACACTTGCCTGAACACCAACCCCAGTGAGCACCAGCAGCGCGCCAGTGATCAGCACTGCCCGAAACGCGTTTGCACGATCCAGGCGGGCGGCAACCACCCCGGCTGCCAGCGAACAGATGATACTCAGCAATAGAATTCCCAGCAGCACGCCGACTGCCGTCACCGGTGTGCCATCTGCAGACTGCGCCGCCACATCGGCAAACAGTGTCGCATTGCCCACCAGCCAGATAACTGTCCACACGGCATAAGCCGCTATAATTGCGATGACCATTTTTTTCATCTTGCTACCCTCCTGTCTGGCTATTAAATAAACACTGACACATTCATTGTTGTTTTACGTTGCTCAGTTGTTTAGCCACCTTGTGACAGGACCACAGGCTTTTCTCTCAAGTCGGAAACCTGATCTCACCATGTTATCTCATATCGGGGCGCCCGGTGGCATCGCCAGCGGTGCGGTCAGCAGCATAGTCTCACCACCACTGTCACGCCAGCTATCAATCGCATCCAGGCTCAATTGATAATGCGCCTGCCAGTCGCGATCGCGGGATTGGTCCGCCGCTTCATCCAGCCACTCTTCCAGTGTTTCCAGCTGCAGGTGAATGGCTGCTTTGACCTGATTGCCAACCTGGTCATCTGCTGCGAGAGACAGCAGATGATAAAGGACGACGTGATCCACAGCCCGCTGTACGGCACCAGACTGCCCGGCCTGACGTTGTTGATAGAGAGTACCTTCCAGCAAACGGGTCAGCACATCATGTACAGAGGGCAGCGAGTCGTCCAGCATGTTGAGATTGTTGATTCGCGCCAGCCGCTGCGGTTGCAGAATCCCGCTGACCGTGTGGTCCGCCGCCGTCTCGGCGATGCTCAGGAAATCCAGGCCAAGCGCAGTGCGCAGTGGAAAACTTTCGCGGGTCCGGCCATAACCTGGAGGCCGCGGAGGAATCAGCGCCAGTATCTCGGGTGGCAGCATTAATTGCTCTGGCGTCAGGGTCAGCAACAACGCATCCAGAGCACGCTGCTGCATATCCGCCGCGACCGGAATGACCTGCTCTGATTCGGCGACCTGCCCGTCATAAACTGAGTACTCGTAGTAAGTGCCGCCCACCAGCCGATGGACTGCCTCAACCTGATAACGGTGCAGCAGATACAGGGGAACAAGAATGTCCTCCAGCTCACCGTAAGGCTGACCGGGTTTCAGGTTGGCGGCGCTGAAGCGCTGCAGAGCAGATCCGCGCACATCCAGAAGGTGTTGCAGTTCGGCTACCGGATCGGCCCCGTTGTCCCACATATGCGACAGGGGATGCGCGCCACCGGCGGCACGGCTGTCAAGATCGGTGATATACAACAGACCGGCGTCCTTGTTCTCCTGCAGAATGGCAGCAAGACCTTGCGCCTCCTGATCCTCGCTGGCGAACTCCGAGTAACCATACTTTATAGTCTGAAAATCCCAGGCACCAAGACCGACATCATAAGCTTCCAGAGCGTCGAGCACGCCCTGATCAGTGATATCCAGCAGTGGATGCGGGTAGTCCATGACGGAGGCTCGATCATTAACACTGGCCGCAAAGTTGTGGGCGATGCCTAGCGTATGGCCGACTTCATGGGCCGACAATTGCCGAATCCTGGCCAGCGCAAGTTCCTGAATGGCCTGATCAGAACCTTCAGATGCCAGACCAACCAATGACTGAGCGATCCGGTAATCCTGCCGGACTCTTAATGAGCCGAGCGTTACCTTGCCTTTGATGATTTCGCCGGTGCGGGGGTCAACAACACTGGAGCCATAGGACCAGCCACGCGTGGACCGGTGCACCCACTGAATCACGTTGTAGCGAATGTCCATGGGGTCGGCATCTTCTGGCAGCAACTCAACCTGGAACGCATCGACATACCCGATTGCCTCAAAGGCAGCATTCCACCAGCGTGCACCATCCAGCAATGCACTGCGTACCGGTTCGGGTACGCCAGGATCCAGATAATAAATAATCGGTGTCACGGGCTCACTGACAGCCGCGTCGGGATTGCGCTTCTGAAGACGATGTCGTGGTATGAAGCGACGGGTCATGTCCTCGTTAATTGGTGCTGCAAAGTCCTGAAATCCGCGCGACCAGAATCCCGATGCAGGGTGGAAAGCACGCGGCTGGTAATTATCGTCAGGCAGTTGCACAAACGAGTGATGCTGCCTGACTGTGATGGCCTGCGGCGTTGGTGTTACCGAGCGTACCCAGGCGCCAGGCGAGTTGCCTGCAAACGTCAGTTGCGCTTCAAATTCGGTATTCAATGGAAAGTTTCTGGTCCGCTCCAGATAAATGGCAGAGCGCGCTTTATCGAGACTGTAATTACCCTGCTGCGAATTCTGCAGCGTCGTCACCACACCGTGCGCGTCGCTGAGCAGAAAGTCTGTCAGGTCGATCAGGGCTACGCCATCCTGACTGTCTACCACTTCAAAGCCAGCCAGAATCGATTCGGCAAAAGCCTCCTGAACAGACAGTCGCTCCATGAAACTATCGGAACCGGCGCGGAAATCGAGATTGATATGCTTCAGGAAAACTTTATTGCCGTGCTGCTCGAACTGTACAACACGACTGTCGCCAATCTGTCCGCGATCCAGGCCTATATCATTGGAGCCAACACCGGTCGATAATGAGTTCACATAGAGGAACTGTTGATCAAGGCGATCAACCACCAGAAACAGCCGCCCGGTTGCGGGCTGGTAGTAATAATCGAAATAACCTTCGTGGAAACTTGCACCATCCAGCGTCTGGCTGGTCTCTGCATCCCACTCTGGCTGCGCATGAACAAGCGAGCCAAGGCCTGCCGCCATCGTCCAGCAAACCAGCAAGCCAATCGTGCGCCAAGTGCGGCGCGCGGATTCCGTAACTGACAACATGCGCTTGTTCTCCTTGTTTTTGGTTCTGGTAATCGCTACAGGTCAGGATCAGTACTCGCCTGCAACCTACATTCAACTGTTGGCCAGATAGGATCGCAGCCGCGGATTGATTTCCTGACGACGCAATAATTGCTCTAGCGCCCACTGGTGTTCAGCGGGTATTTCACGCAGGAACTTTACCTTGGCGCCATCAAGAACAGCGACAGGTACACCGTTTTTATACAAGACACGGTTGCGACTGGTTCTGGCAAGCTTCATTTCCGGCAAAAACAGCGCCAGGTGATTCACCGGATCAGTTGCTGCCAGACTGCAGTAGTCAGCCGTCGACCAGTCTGACATGTCGCGCTCTCTCAGCTTGCGTGCCTGCTCACGCAGAGGAGCAACATTCTCTGGCAGCGTAAACTGCTCGCCACCCAGGCCTTCGATAAACCGCCCGCCACGCAAGGTGCCACGCAACTCCAGTCGCCTTAGCACTGTCAACAGGTCGCGCCAGGCCGGGGCCGCACTTTCACGTGACACAATCTGCCGGCTGATCACACCCCAGCGCAGCAAATATACCATGATCAGTTCTTCAGTCATTTCGTCATTCAACGGGCCTGCATCGGGTGGATACAGCAAAGACCAGCGTCCGGCATCTTCGACACTGTAGCCACGTGACCGGCTGCGTCCCGAGCGACCCTGGCTGCCTTTGGTGGATGGTTTACGTGCATCAGGGGTCAGCAGCGCCCTCAATCCGGTGAAGCCATCACTGGTCAGCTTGCCAGCCGCCGCAAGTTCAGATAAGGCCTGCTCCAGCTGGGCTGCCAACAGGCCGGTACGCTGCCGTATTTCATGAAAGAAGCTGGCGCCGCGCTGTTTCAGGTCGTCGAGGACACGCTCGGCATTGCTGCTGAGTCGGGCCTGATCCTGCCAGGCGCCACCATGTAACTGCTGCCAGCTGGCCATCAACTGACGCGACGACAAAGTAATCGGCGTGGTCTTGATGGGACCTGCGGCACGTCGACTGTCGGCCCGGACTGCGGTTAGCTGAGCGGGTGGTGAATAGCGCCCCCAGGTCAACCGGCCCGAAGTACAAAGGATATCCAGCCAGCCAGGGTCATACAGCGCCATCCGGGCCGGGAAGATTTCGCCCTCCCAAGCCGCCGCGGGTGCTGCCACACCATCAAGACGTTCCAGGGTTCTTTCCAGTATGGCCTGCGCAGCCGCCGCTGACGGCAATGGTTGCGGCCGCGGCTGCAGTGTCTGTTGTCTAAGTTCATGATGCTCGAACAGATAGCAGGTATAGGCCTGCAGTGAAACCGGTTTAATGGCTTCGCGATGAGCATCCAGAGTGTAACGATGAATGCGCTGCAGCAGGCGGCGCTCACACCACTCCAGTGTTGCCGGGTCGTTATTTGCGACACTGCCAGGTGTAAACCGGCCACGGAAGGCAAAGCCCTGTCGCTCCAGCACCATTAGTGCCATGTCTACCTGATTAACAGCGATACCACTGCTATCGGACAGGCGGACTGCGGTGACCGGCCCGAGGACATCCAGCCGGCGTCGAATGATGGTCTGAATCGCATCTTCTTCAGACCCTGCCTCTGTCAGCATGTCTGCCGGCAGCTCAATTTCGGGTGCGCTCTGCAGCGACTCGAATACCTGCCGGAAAACTGGCAGCATTTCTGCCGTAATCAAAAGCTCGCCCGGCATGCTTTCTGCCTTGATAGCACAGGCACGCCCCTGCTCCAGCAATTGCCGGTACAGGCGATCGCCACCAATAATCCGGCCTAACTCATCGCGAGTCATGAAACCTGCGCAGTACAGGGCATCGTGTAATTCATCAACATCGCGAACCAGCGGCCAGGCTTCATCCTTGACTCGCGCAATGGCGGCTTCGTCCAGTCGGGTGTAGGCATCTGACTCGGCAGGATCCACCCAGCTTCGATTGCGAATGGCCAGCGTGCGGCGCTCTTCAAAAGGCGCATCATCAAGGAATGCGTAGGGGCTGGCGTTAATGATTTCCTGTGCAAACGGTGAGGGTTCGCGCAGGTCCAGTGCCACCAGCTCGACCTGGCTGGCTTCCATCTGCTGCAGAAGCGCCAGCAAACCTTCAATGTCCATGGCTTCGGTCAGACAGTCATTGATGGTCTGCACAACCAGTGGATGATCCGGCACATCGCGTTTGCCTGTCAGGTTCTCCTGACAGGCAATCTGATCCGGAAACACCTGCGCCACCAGGTCCTCAGCATCCATGCGCTGAAACTGCGGCGGAACCCGTTTCCCACTGCGATTGCGCTGAATCGCCAGTGACCGTGTCGCATTCCAGCGCCAGCGTACTTCAAACATTGGCGCATCCAGCAGCGCCTGGGTCAGCACATCGGTTGCCGAATTACTGTGCAGGTAGTGGAACACTTCTTCCAGCGGAAAACTGTGTACTGAACCCAGCGAGATAACAATACTGTCTTCGTTGGCAGCAGCCTGCAGCTCAAAGTTGAACGTACGACAGAAGCGTTTGCGCAGCGCCAGCCCCCAGGCCTTGTTGAGACGACTCCCAAACGGAGCATGTATCACAACATGCATGTCACCCACTTCGTCAAAAAATCTCTCCATCACAATGCGGTCACGTGTCGGCATCATGCCCAGGGCATTTCGTCCAGCCCTGAGGTAGTCGACTAGCTGGGACGCTGCCGAAATCGGCAGCCCGACCTCTTTGACCAGCCATTGGATGGCCGCCTCCGGCCCATCATCTATCAGCCGTTCGTCGATCTCTTCGCGCAGCCTGGATACCGCTTCCGACAGCTCAGTGGTACGCCCCGGCCCTTCGCCCAGCCAGAACGGCACGGTGGATTTTTGACCGTGCGCGTCGCGTACCCGGACTTTAAGCCCATCCACACGCACCATCTGCCAGGCATGGGTGCCCAGTGCAAATATGTCACCGGGCAGGGTTTCCAAAGCAAAGTCCTCATTGAGTGAGCCCACGACAATATCATCAGGGTCCAGCACCACCTGATAGTCAAACATGTCGGGAATTGCACCGCCATTGGTCAGCGCCGTGAGTCGGGCACCCCGACGGGCACTGGCTCTTCCATTGATACGATCCAGATGCAGCCAGGCACCACGGCGCCCCAGCCGGGTTGAATATCCATCTGCCAGCATTTTTACCAGCTGGTCAAACTGCTCGCGGGGCAGCGCACGATAAGGCCAGGCTTGCGTCATCAATTGATAAAGTTCATCCAGCGGCTGTGCTGATACATCTTCGTCCTGCCGCGCCGCCAGCTCAGCAACAATCTGCTGCGCCAGTATGTCCAATGGCTGCTCAGGCATGATGATGCGGTCCAGCTCACCTCGCCGTACGCTGTCCACCAGGGCGCTGCATTCCACCAGGTCGTCTCGCGTCAGCGGAAACAGAATGCCTTTAGGGGTGCCGCCGACATGGTGGCCGCTGCGGCCTACCCGTTGCAGGAATGTCGCAATGCTGTGTGGCGACGAGAACTGAACCACCAGATCCACAGCACCAATATCGATGCCCAGTTCCATGGATGCTGTGGCCACCAGCACCTTCAGTTTACCCGCCTTCAGTTGCTGCTCAGCGTTATGGCGCCGCTCCTTGCTCATACTGCCATGGTGGGAGCTGACCAGGGACGCGCCAGCCTCGCCATACAGGCTGTCGGCGCCCAGTCGCTCAGACAGCGCCAGCGCCAGACGTTCGGACAGACGTCTGGTGTTAACAAATACCAGGGTTGTACGGTGCTGTTGAATGAGCTCCACCAGCCGTTCGTACAACTCACCCCATACCTCGTTGCTCATAAGAGCGGTCAAAGGCGAGGCCGGGACTTCAATATTGATATCCAGCGTGCGACGGTGCCCTGTATCCACGATGACCGGCGCGGCGGCAGGCTCTCCGCTCCTTGCGCCAACCAGATAATTTGCGACGAGAGACATCGGTTTCTGCGTTGCGGACAGGCCGATGCGCTGCAGCGGGCGCCCGGTCAGGGCCTGCAGGCGCTCAAGCGAAAGGGCCAGATGTGAGCCACGCTTGTCGCCAAGCATGGCGTGAATCTCGTCGATAATAATGGTGTCGACACTGCGCAGCATGTTGCGGCCATGCGCACTGGTCAGCAACAAATAGATGGATTCGGGAGTGGTCACCAGGATGTGGGGCGGGTTTTTGAGCATTTTCTGTCGCTCTGCCTGCGGTGTATCACCGGTGCGCACGGCGATCCGGATGTCAGCCGGATGAGCACCCTGCAGGAACAGCTCGTCCTCAATGCCCGCCAGCGGCTGCTTGAGATTGCGCTCGATATCGTTACTGAGGGCCTTTAGTGGCGAGATATAAAGGACCCGGGTCTGAGTCACCAACTGTTTCTGTTGTGCCTCACACACCATACGGTCAATGACAGCGTAAAAAGCAGCCAGTGTCTTACCACTACCGGTGGGGGCTGCAATCAGAGTGTGCTTTCCTGCCTGAATGGCCGGCCACGCATCGGCCTGCGCCGGCGTCGGCTGGCCCAGAGTGCTGGCAAACCAGGCACGACTGGCCGGATGAAAATTTGAAAGTACAGAAGAAGTCGACATGTCAGTGGTTGTTCGCCTTCAATTTGTCCAGTTTCCGCCTCTGGCTGTTGAGTGCCAGGCATGGCTTCCAACAGCTGGCTACTGTGTATACATACAGCTCAGTATACGCCGCTCCATGATGCGTGAACAGCGCCGACCAGTACTTAAGTCGTATTGACAGGAGTCTATAGCAGGATCAAAGTATTGCCGCGTCCAACCGGCCGCATCCTGCATGTCACAACAATCCTCCCGGAGATATCTGGAATGCGATACCTTACATCGTTTTTCATCGCCTTACTGTGCCTGACCAGCACCGCTACAGCTGCTACCGAGTCGCGCATCGACTGGGGCGTCAATACGTTTACGGTACAGAACAAGAGCTACAACAGCATCAAGCTGGATGTGGCATTCACTCAGCGCTACATTCGGGTCAACGGTGTACTGGGCAGCTCGGCTCCCCAGACTGCCGGAACACCGGTGACAGGCACCTGCGTTGAGACGCCTGCCAAACGATTTGTCTGCCAGCTGTTCTTCGACCAGTCTCTGGCAGAAATCGATATCGATGGCGCCCTGAACGGCAACCTGATCATCAAAGACCGGGACGGAGCAGTAATTGTGACGCGCCCACTGTTCTATACAGGCATTGTCCAGCAGTAAGCCTGTATTTCAGAGAGCCACTCTTGCCCGACAGACCTGCTGCCGGGCACCTGAACCGCTGATTACACTCGATTCATCGCAGGCGGTTGACCGATTCCTCAGATATGGCTACCTTTGGGAAACGGACATTTATTGTATGTCCGATAACCCCGGAAGTCTGAAGGATAAGCTGGCCTGCATGAAACGATACCTTGCCATTTTCTGGCGCGAAAACAAGAAGTTTCTGTTGATCCTCGCGTCCATTGTCTGTTTCAAGAGCGCAGTGGCTGATCTCAATTCAATTTCCGGCCGCTCCATGCAACCCACTCTGCTGGATGGTGACAAAGTCTGGGTAAACAAACTTGCCTACGATGTCCGCATACCGTTTACTGATATTTCTCTGCTGAGCCTGTCTGATCCCGAGCACGGTGATATCGTCATCATCGACTCTGAGGCAGCCGGCAAGCGTCTGGTCAAGCGCATCATCGGTGTGCCTGGCGACACAATCTACATGCGCAATAACATGCTGGTTCTCAATGGTGACATCGTTGACTATGAAGTTCTCGGTGAAGACCAGGAAGGCACCATCATCGTTGAGCACCTGGTAGATGACTCGCATCAGGCCCTGATCACCAATGGCTACGGACGCCGGTCGACACGCAGCTATGGCCCTGCCGAAGTCCCTGCCGACCACTTCTTTGTGCTGGGTGATAATCGCGACAACAGTGCAGACAGCCGCCTGTACAGCTTCATCCCGCGGGATCAGCTGGTCGGCCGATCCAGTTCGGTGGTTTTCTCGCTGGACAGCCAGCACAATTTCAAGCCCAGAGCCGGACGATTTATGGCGCAGCTGGACTGACTCGCTTACCCCTGTTAAATCCCTTCGCTTCACCGTAAAATATTGCGTTTTGGCGTGAATGCGCCTCCGGAGGCCGCTGTGGGACAGAAAACCGCTCTTTATGACCGCCATTGCACCGCAGGGGCGAGGCTGGTTGATTTTGGCGGCTGGGACATGCCTATCCAGTACACCTCCCTGATCGAAGAACACAACGCCGTGCGCCAGCATGCCGGTGTCTTTGATGTCTCGCACATGACAATCGTGGATGTGGCCGGCGACGACGCCGAACCCTGGCTGCGCTGGATGCTGGCCAATGATGTCGCGCGCCTCGGCCAGCCTGGCCAGGCCCTCTATACAGCGATGCTGAACGACACGGGCGGCGTAATTGACGACCTGATTGTATACCGCCTGCGCAACGGCTACCGGCTGGTCGTCAACTGTGCCACCCGCGAGAAGGACCTGGCATGGCTGCAGGGGCATATCGAGTCTCACCAGGCAACGCTTACAGAACGCCCCGAACTGGCGATTCTTGCCGTGCAGGGCCCCAAGGCCCTGAAAATTGTTGATGACATTCTCCGCAGTCGCGGCGAGCCTGAACTGGCTGATGCAGTCCAGTCGCTAAAACCCTTCACCGCTGCCGAGAACGATCAATGGCTGGTGGCGCGCACCGGTTACACAGGTGAGAATGGTGTAGAGATCATCCTGCCGGAGTCGCAGGCCCCCGAGTTGTGGGATGCCCTGCTGGCAGCCGGCGTGCGCCCGATTGGCCTGGGCGCCCGCGATACTCTGCGCCTGGAAGCCGGCATGAACCTTTACGGACACGAGATGGACGAGTCAGTCTCACCGCTGTCTGCAAATATGGGCTGGACGATTGCCTTGAAACCTGAGGATCGTGACTTTGTTGGTCGGAGCGCAGTCGCACTGCACGCTGAGCAACTGACCGATGGCTCGCTGCCGGTGCTGGCCGGCCTGGTGATGACAGAACGCGGTGTTCTGCGCGAAGGCATGCGTGTTGTCTGTACGCTGGAAGACGGCAGCACTGCTGATGGCATCACCACCAGCGGCACCTTCTCACCTACATTGAAGCATGCTATTGCATTGGCTAGAATCCCGACTGGTACCACGCAGTGTGCGGTCGAGATTCGTGGCAGGCTTGTGCCCGTGCGCACCGTCAAACCCGGCTTTGTCCGCCACGGCAAACAGATTTTCGACTGATGCCGGCAAGCCTTGATAATCAAACCAAGTTTACAGTCAAAACTATGAGGATCGACCCGTGAGTGATTTTCCTGATGAACTGAAATACGCCGCCACCCATGAATGGGTACGCGTTGAAGAGGATGGCAGCGTGACAATTGGCATCTCCGATCATGCGCAGGAATTGCTGGGCGACATCGTGTTCATTGAGCTGCCGGAAGAAGGCGCCACCGTCTCAGCCAAAGACGAAATGAGTGTCGTCGAATCAGTCAAGGCTGCCTCGGATATCTACGCACCGATCTCTGGCGAAGTCATTGCTGTCAACGAAGACCTGACCGATGCGCCAGAAACTGTGAATGCTGACCCTTACGGCGAAGGGTGGATCTGCCGAATACTGCCAAGCAACCCGGCTGAACTGGAAGAGCTGCTGGATGCCAACACCTACGCTGGAATGTGTGAATGAACCTGAAGTCGCCGCTGAGCTCGCTGCACGATTCTGAGTCTTTTATTGCTCGCCATATCGGCCCGGATGAGAATGACATCCAGGCCATGCTGGCCGAGCTGGACTACCCCTCACTGGACGCCCTGATAAGCGCAACGCTGCCAGCAGCGATTGCGCTCGACAGGCCGCTGGCACTTGACGCCCCATCCAGTGAACAACAGGCCCTGCAACGACTGCGGCAACTGGCACAGCAGAATCAGCTGTGCCGCTCTTACATCGGACTGGGATATTACGACACCGTGACGCCCCCGGTAATCCTGCGTAACGTGCTGGAAAATCCGGGCTGGTACACTGCCTACACACCCTATCAGCCGGAAATCTCCCAGGGTCGACTGGAGACCTTGCTGGCCTATCAGCAGATGGTCCTGGATCTGACCGGAATGGAACTGGCCAACGCTTCTCTGCTGGATGAATCGACTGCAGCAGCCGAAGCAATGGCGCTGGCGAAGCGTGTCAGCAAAGCCAAAAAGGCCAATGTATTTTTTATCGATGAGAGCTGCTACCCGCAGACCATTGATGTGATCAAGACTCGCGCCAGCTGTTTCGGATTCGACATCGTTGTTGGACCTGCTGCCGAGGCTGCGCAACATGATGTATTTGGCGCCATTTTCCAGTATCCCAACTGCAATGGCGAAGCGGTGGACTTGCGCGACATTATCGAGCAACTGCATCAGCGCGACGCGATTGCCTGTGTCGCTGCCGATCTGATGAGCCTGGCTCTGTTAAGCTCACCGGGTGAACTGGGCGCCGATGTGGTCGTTGGCAATACTCAGCGCTTTGGCGTGCCCATGGGCATGGGCGGCCCTCATGCTGCTTACTTTGCTACCCGTGATGACTACAAGCGCGCGGTCCCCGGCCGCATCATCGGTGTTTCTGTCGACGCACGCGGCAAACAGGCCTATCGTATGTCGCTGCAGACCCGTGAGCAGCATATCCGCCGGGAAAAGGCCAACAGCAATATTTGTACGGCCCAGGTTTTACTGGCCAACATCGCGGCCCTGTACGCCATGTACCATGGCCCTGAAGGTATCCGCAAAATAGCCTTGCGTATTCACCGACTCACACGAATCCTGGCGACCGGTCTCGCCAATAGCGGACTGAAACTGAACAGCAGCTTTTTCGACACACTGACAATAAGCCTTGAAAGCAGTGAACGTGCGGCAGTGCTGGCACGTGCCAAAGCGGCAGGTATCAACCTGCGTGACACGAATGCAGACACACTGGGTGTCAGCCTCGATGAATGCAGCAGTGTCGAGGACCTTGTCACGCTGTGGCAGGTATTCCTTGGCGATAAAGCAGGCAATCTGAACGTCAGTGATATCGATGCCAGCCTGGATGACGCCGCTGGCATTCCTGCTGCCCTGCAACGCCAGTCTGAGTACCTGCAGCACCCGGTGTTTAACCGCTATCACAACGAAACCGACATGCTGCGCTACCTGAAACGTCTGGAGAACCGCGACCTGTCGTTGACGCACGCGATGATCCCGCTGGGCTCATGCACCATGAAGCTGAACGCAACAGCAGAAATGCAACCTGTGACCTGGCCAGAATTCAGCAAGCCACACCCATTTGTGCCACGTGAGCAGGTTAAAGGCTACCTGCAGATGATAGGCGAGCTTGAAGATATGCTGGCCGAAATCTGTGGATTCGACGCCGTCAGCATGCAGCCAAATTCCGGCGCTCAGGGCGAGTACGCCGGGCTGCTGGCCATACGCCGCTACCTGGACAGTCGGGGACAGCAGCACCGCAATGTGTGTCTGATTCCGAGCTCGGCCCACGGGACAAACCCGGCCAGCGCACAAATGTTGAGCATGAAAGTTGTAGTAGTCGCCTGCGATAAAAATGGCAACATCGACATCAATGACCTGAAAGCAAAAGCAGAGCAGTACAGTGACACCCTGGCAGCATTGATGATCACCTACCCGTCCACACACGGCGTGTTCGAAGAGTCGGTCAAGGACATTTGTCAGATCGTGCACGATCACGATGGCCAGGTATACATGGATGGTGCCAACCTGAATGCTCAGGTAGGCGTATCACGCCCTGGCGATATCGGTGCCGATGTTTCCCACGTCAATCTGCACAAAACTTTCTGTATTCCACACGGTGGTGGCGGTCCCGGCATGGGGCCAATCGGCATCAAGAAACACCTGGCTCCTTTTGTCGCCAACCATCCGGTCGTGCAGCTGGACGGCCCCCTGCCAGACAGTGGCGCCGTGTCTGCGGCACCCTGGGGCAGCGCCAGCATTCTGCCAATCTCCTGGATGTATATCGCCATGATGGGTGCGTCCGGCCTGCTGAAAGCCACACAGGTCGCGATTCTCAGCGCCAATTACATTGCGCGCCAACTCAGCTCGCATTATCCGGTTCTCTACACTGGCAAAAACGGTCGCGTCGCTCACGAATGCATCATCGACCTCCGTCCCTTAAAGGCAGCCACCGGTATCACCGAAGAAGACGTCGCCAAGCGATTGATGGACTACGGCTTTCATGCTCCGACCATGTCTTTCCCAGTGCCCGGCACGCTGATGATCGAACCGACAGAAAGCGAACCCAAAGCAGAACTCGACCGTTTCATTGAGGCAATGATCTGCATCCGCAGGGAAATTGCCCGGGTTGCCTCTGGTGAACTGGACGCCGAGAACAACATGCTGCGACATGCACCGCACACACTTGCCGACATTATGGACGAGGCCTGGGACCGTCCCTACAGCAAGCAGGAAGCGGCATTCCCAGTCGACTCACTGCGTGACAACAAGTTTTGGCCCGCGGTTAATCGTATCGACAACGTTTATGGCGACCGAAACCTGTTCTGTGCATGTCCGGCCATTGAGAACTACACATAAGAGCCTGGCGAACGCATGTTGCCCGCCAGGTCTTGAGGTTGTGTCATGAAGCAGTCGTTTCGTCAGCGCGTTGAACGCTGGATAGAAAGCTCGATAGTCCAGAATTTTATCATTGGGGTGATCATCTTTAATGCGATTACGCTGGGCCTGGAAACTTCCGCCAGCGTGATGCGTATTGCTGGCGAACCGCTCAGAATAATCGAGCAGCTTGTACTGGCGATATTTGTCACCGAGATTGCGCTGAAACTCTACGCATACGGACACCGTTTCTTCCGCAGCGGCTGGAATGTCTTTGATATTGTGATAGTTGGCATTGCCCTGCTGCCTGCCACCGGGCCATTGGCGATCCTGCGTGCGCTGCGTATTCTCAGGGTACTGAGATTGCTGACCAAAATTGATCGGCTCCGCCGTATCATCGAGTCATTGTTGCGCGCGATTCCCAGCATCGGCTGGATTCTGTTTTTGCTGTCGATGGTGTTTTACATCTTTGGCGTTATGGGCACGCAGTTGTTTGCCGAACGTTTTCCTGACGACTTTGGAACGCTTGGCCGCACACTCTATACGCTGTTCCAGGTGATGACACTGGAAAGCTGGTCAGAAGGTGTATCACGACCGGTTATGGCAGTTTATCCCTATGCCTGGATGTTCTTTATCACCTTTGTACTGATCACAGCCTTTGTTGTCCTGAACCTGTTTATCGGTATCATCGTCAGCACCATGCAGGAAAGTCATTACGAAGAAGAGAATCGCCGCCGCGACGAAAAGGAAAGTGCCGCGCACGCCGAGCGCGAAGAAATGCTGGTGCTGATTCGTGAACTGAATGACAAGGTGGATCGACTGCAGGCGTCTATCCCGCAGTCGTCCCGGACGTCCAGCGAATAAAGCAGCAGCTGCCCCAGGCCTGCAGACAGTTTCCGGGGCAGCATGCACGTGATCTGAACTAGAAATTATCCGGCATCTTCGCCTTGCTGCGCGCAATCTCGACTTCGACAGTACCGGCAGTAACCAGCTCTTTCAGACTTTGATCCAGGGTTCGCATGCCCACCCCGGCGCCCGTCTGGATCGCCGAGTACATCTGCGCGATCTTGTCCTCTCGAATCAGGTTACGTATGGCGGGTGTGGCCATCATGATTTCATGAGCGGCGACACGGCCCCCACCTTTCTTCTTCAGGAGCGTCTGTGAAATGACGGCCTGCAAGGATTCTGACAACATCGAGCGCACCATGCTTTTTTCGCCAGCCGGGAAAACATCCACAATACGGTCAATGGTTTTTGCGGCAGAACTGGTGTGCAGTGTAGCGAACACCAGGTGGCCGGTCTCAGCTGCCGTCAATGCCAGACGGATGGTTTCCAGATCACGCAACTCACCCACCAGAATAATATCGGGGTCCTCGCGCAGTGCTGAACGCAGGGCCTGGTTAAATCCCAGGGTATCACGCTGTACTTCACGCTGGTTGACCAGACACTTGTGACTTTCGTGCACAAATTCGATGGGGTCTTCAATGGTCAGGATGTGTTCGTAGCGCGACTTGTTGATGAAATCAATCATCGCTGCCAGCGTAGTACTCTTGCCCGAACCCGTTGGACCCGTAACCAGTACCAGGCCTCTGCTGAGACTGGCGATGGTTTCAAACACCTTGCCCATCCCAAGCTGCTCCATTGTCAGCACCTTGTCCGGAATGGTCCGGAAAACAGCCGCAGCGCCCCGATTCTGCGTAAACGCGTTCACACGAAAACGGGCCACACCCGATATCGCGAATGAAAAATCCGTTTCCATGAACTCTTCATAGTCTTTGCGTTGCCGGTCGGACATGATTTCATAAATCAGCCCCTGCACCGTCTTGTGGTCCATCAAAGGCAAATCGATTTTGCGCATATCGCCATCAACGCGGATCAATGGTGGCATGCCTGCCGCCAGATGGAGATCCGATGCTCCATTGTTTACAGAGAAGGTCAGCAGCTTGGTTATATCCATTTAAATCATTACCTATTCTTCAACAAAAAAGAAAAACGACAGCAACTCCAATCAATCGCACACTAAAGTGTTTATAGCGGCTCTGCTGCCAGTCTGCGCCATCGCCTGCACAGCTCCACATTAGCGTTGGGGTATTGGCCAGGGATGCAACAGGCCGTATCCAAATACAGCATCACGTCCGATGTCGCCCAGGTCTTCGGCCAGGGCCTGCAGAGTTTCCCGCGCCAAAGCAATACTGCCTCCATTGCGTGACAGCTCGCAGGCAAAAAAGGCCGCTACAATAGGAGCCGCCAGAGAGGTGCCAGACTGGCGTGTCAGCCGGCCGTCATTACCCGCCGTTGGCAGCTGCACACCCAGCGCAGCAAATTCCACATGGTTACCCTGGTTCGCCCAACGATAGATGCTGCGATCGACCGCAACGGCCGTCACCGCAACAACCGGGTCATAAGCCGATGGATATTGCTCTGGCGCAAAAGGTCCGTTATTGCCGGCAGCGGCAACCAGTACCTTGCCCTGGTCAGCGGCAATATTGACGCCCTGCTCCAGGACTCGATTGGCCGGCCCGGTAAGACTGAGGTTGATAACGCTGACGGCTGACTCACCTGCCAGCCAGTCAAGCGCCTGCATGATGCTGGAGGCGCTGGCCCCCTGACGATAGTTATCCTGGCTGTATACAACCGCTGCACTATAAAGAGTGGCATTCGGCACCACAGGTGCCAGCTCATCACCCTGGCCTATCAGTACACCTGCTATTGACGTGCCATGCGCGGGCGGACTGCTGAGCCCCTCTTCGATAAAACTGCGGCTGACTACAGGTGCCTGACGTCCCCGGTATGCCAGTGCCGGATGATTGTTGTCTACGGCAGAATCAATAATGCCTATAGAGACCGGTGCCTGACAGATAGCGGCCAGCGGCACTGGCAGGGACACACTGCTGCCGCGCGCTGGCACGGGACCAGTCTGTGCCTGATATACATGATTGCGATCCATTAATGGTCGCAGGCTATCTGGCAACAGTTGCAAAATGGCATCATCAGCATCAAGCTCTGCCGGCACATCAAATACCAGTACATCCCGGTTCATGGCATTGAGTTCATGCTCCCTGATCATGAACTGCAGGACCACAGGCGCCTGGATCTCCAGCTGGATGCGCTGCTCGGGATTCACGACCATGACCCACTGCCGCTCGATGGCGCGCACGTTGGGCGCCACTTCAATTTCCGCCAGAGGTTCACCGCCGCTAACGGGTAATTGCAGCCTGACCGGTAGAGGCGGAATCAGACCAACGGGATTTCTGGGCGGTCCCTGCAAAGGTCGCGGCGCTCCCTCAGTGTCTGGCGCCGCGCGGCGGACCGGCCCAACAAACGGCTGCGTGGTTAAACCGGCACTGGCCACCTCGATCTGACCCTGTTGAACACGCCGCATGATGTCTCCGCTGACGGCGGCAGAGGCATCAGATGTTGTTGCTGCCCGACCACGCGAGGGTGCTGTCTGAGCATTCTGGCCGACGCTCTCATTTGCTCCACCGCCTGAGCCAGATTGTAAGCGCTCACTTTCTTCCTGCTCCCTGCGTTCCCTGGCAGCTACCACGTTGTGGTCCCGAAGTCGTTCATAGGCCTGCTGGGCCTCATCAACCACGGCCGTCAGCGGTACACAGGCGCCCAGCTGCATGGCGATCAGGGCCGCCAGACCAATGGTTCTGACACGCTTAAAGAAATAACGGTGAGCCTGGAACAACATGATATGCTCGGAATTGGATTACAGGCGGAATAAACTACACGATTGTTCGTTATCGACACAAGGAAGGAGAAAAACAAGCCCCATGAAAGCTGAGCTGTTGGAGCTATTGCCAGCGCTGAGACGCTTTGCCTGGTCACTGACCCAGTCCGTGCATGATGCGGACGATCTGCTGCAGGCAACTGTCGAAAGGCTGCTGAAGAAAGGTGTGCCCGACGGCGTTGAGCTGGCGCGATGGGCATTTACCGTCTGCCGGAATCTGTGGATCGATGAATACCGGTCCCGCAAAATTCGACGCAATGTGGATGTTGAGCCCGAAGTTTACGAAGCCGGTCAGGTGGATGGTGAGAGCGATGTCCACTCGCAGATGGAACTGGAGCGTGTCATGGCAGCTATCAAGCATCTGCCTGAAGACCAGCAGACAGTATTGACCATGGTGGCCATTCAGGGCCTTCCTTACCAACAGGTCGCCGACGAACTTGAAATTCCGATCGGCACCGTGATGAGCAGGCTATCCCGGGCACGCGCACGACTCGCCAGCTCGCTGCAGTTAACGAATTGAGATGTTTTTTTTCACAGTCCGCCCGAGCAATCGGCTTACGGAGTCGAAACCATGACGATAACCGACGAAACACTGTCTGCCTTTATTGATGGCGAATTGTCCCCCGCCGAGAAGCGCGAGGTGGAGCAGCAGCTTGCAGCGAACAAAGAGCTGGCAGCGCGGCTGGCGCATCTGAAACAGGCTGATGAGCTGGTGCGACGTCACGCAAGGCTGATTGACGACACCCCGATGCCGGCATCGGTTCTCGCCATGCTGCAGGACACGCCGACCACTTCGACCGACAATGTCGTTCAGATGTCTGCGTGGCGCAATTCCATCCAGACACTGTCAGACAACGCTCAACAACATCTTGCCAAAGCAGCCTGTCTGGTTCTGGCTGTGGGGCTGGCTGGCGGTTATCTGCTTGGCAGTGGCAGCTCATCCAATGGCATGCAGACAGATATCGCACAGACCCGGTCTGGCAGCCAGACAGAATTTCTGGCAGCAATCAGCAGCGCCGCAAGTGGCGAGTCTGTCAGCCTGCCCGGTAATCAGCAGCTGCAAATCAGTTTTAGCTTTGAAGATGCTGGTGCGCGCCTGTGTCGACATTACCTGCTTGAAAGCCCGCAACAACAGCGCGAGGGCGTGGTCTGTCGAGCCAACAACGAGTGGCTGAACGTCGCCGAAATGACAATCAGTACTGCCGCGGCCGGAGCCACCTACCAGACGGCTACATCAAGTGCGACCAGCATTGACCAGATACTGGATTCCCTGATGGTGAATGGCCCTTTGCAGCCGGAGCAGGAACGGTCTCAGCTGGCCCGTTAATCAAGTCTTGCAAGGCGTGGTATTATTCACGTCATGACAGCAAACACACAGAACGACTCATCGGTTGCCAGCCGCTACCAGCATTTGCTGCAGCAATTACGCGACGAAGCCCTCAAGGTCGGTCGCGACCCCGCCAGCATCTTATTGCTGGCGGTCAGCAAAACGCATGGCGTAGACCGGATACGCGAAGCCTGGCATGCCGGCGCACGTGACTTTGGCGAGAACTACGTGCAGGAAGCGCTGGAAAAAATTACTGCGCTAACGCCGAAATCTGTTTCGTCCACCGCTACGGCTGGACCTCAGACTGACTCCCTGGCAATAAACTGGCATTTCATCGGTCCGGTACAGTCCAACAAGACCCGGGATATAGCCGGGGCATTTGACTGGGTGCACAGCGTTGATCGTGTCAAAATCGCCCGCCGGCTTGACGAGCAGCGCCCTGCCAACAAGGCAGCATTAAACGTCTGCGTTCAGGTGAACCTGTCAGATGAAGATACCAAGTCAGGCGTCTCACTCGCGGAGACAGCAGCACTTTGTCAGGAGATCAGCCAGATGGACCGGCTGGTTCTCAGAGGCCTGATGGCGATTCCAGCGGTCAGTTCTGACTACGAGCAGCAGCGTCAAACGTTTCGCCCTCTCAAAGAACTATTCGACGAGTTGCGCACACGTTATGCAACGATGGACACACTGTCCATCGGCATGAGTGGAGACTTCCCGGCCGCCATCGCGGAGGGCGCCACAATCATCCGCATCGGCACGGCCCTGTTTGGCCAGCGCGGCAGCTGAGTTCAGGCTTTGCCCCTCACTGGCTGCAGCCGCGTCATGATTGCTCCAGACTGAAACAGTTCCCGGCAGCGCGCTCGTTGCAATGTACCAGCATCCGTCTTGGGCAGACTGCCCGGTCGCAACAGCAAAACCCTCGGTGCCGGCAGTCCCAGTACCTCCGCCATCAGCTTTACAATGTCCGGCACCAGGCCCCGCCAGGTTTCGGCCGGCGCCTTGCGGGCACATTCCACCATCAGCACAATCTCCTGGCGGTGATTCCCGCCAATCGCCATGCAATGGCTGATATGACGCTTCAGGAAGTGTTGCGTGATCAGCGCTTCCAGATGCTCAGCGCAAACAAGCTGACTGCCACACTGAATCAGGTTATCGAACTGCCCAAGAATATACAGCGTGTCATTTCGCACCACGACAATGTCCTGCACTGGCGTCTGCCGGACCGCTTTTCCAGCGCCGGCACGCGTCCAGCTGACCAGACAGGCATCGCCTGTAACAGGCACCAGATTTCGGGCGATGCCTTCTGGCAAGCGCTGCAGATTCCAGCGATGTGAGCCCGATTCGCCACCGACACCAAGCAGCCTGCGACCTGCAATGCTTATGGTGCTGATGTCCTGCCTGGCCAGAATGACGCCATCGAACAGCGCAGGCTCATAAAGAAAACAGAGCTTCGGCGGCTGTATTTGCTGGCGACGAAAGCACGCCATCATCCGCTTAAGCAGGACCGGGTTTGCGAGACGGTCACTTTCATAATACAAACGCAATGTACTTTTGCCACCAGCCACCACAACGGACGAATCTTTCCCGGACAACAGTGACGTGGTGTAGCTTCCGGCCACCGTGCAGCCATACTGATTGATCGCCGACCACCAGCGTTCAGGGGTCACTGGCACCCCGGCAGCCATGCCAAGATAGCTTGGCAGTGCCGCGTAAACGGGCATCAGGACATGCAGGAGAAGGGGCCGAATGCCGTTCATGGCCTGCCAGGCAAACAACCTGTCGTCGTCCCGAAGAGCCATGGCTTTATCAAGGTGTCGAAGCGAGTTCAACACATCGGCATGCGTGTAGGCCTTGAATCCGGCTGCGGAACTGGACTCAGCTCCGGAGCGCACGCCTGTTTTGGCGGGCAGTTTGAGAGCGACATGACTGCCATTCAATGCAGGGCGCTGCCAGGGGCCGCGCTTCAGAGTCGATAGTGCAGCCACATGGGGGGTTAAGGGCAGGCGGTGATGAGCAAGCAAGTCGGCCAGCGTTCGCAATCGCTGCTCGGAAACCAGCACCACGGCAGGTTCCAGCGTGGTGATGGTTGAGAGCAGGCTGTGCCGATCGGCAGGCAGATTGGCCCTCACCAGCACCGGCACATGGCCCGACAGGATTACAGCGAACAATGCCTCAACCAGCTCGCGCAACTCGTCATTGGTATACATCAACACCACGTGTCGACGTCGCCCGGACACAGCCTGAAGGCTGCCAGCGAGAAGTTGAGCACGGTGCAGCAGATCACTGCCGGTCATCGCCTGCACCGCGCCTGGCATTGCGGCTATAAAGTTGTATAACGCCAACGTCGGATAAGCGGACGCTGTTTGCTCGAGCAACGTGATCAGATCCCGCGCCCGTCGAGCATCTATCATCGGCAGTCCTTGCGGATGTCCACTAGTCGCTGCAGTCTAGAATATTGACATGGCCCCCGCCAATTTCTTTGTGACATAATCGTGAGCGGCGTCTCATTTTTGCCATCACATGTGAGTTTTTATGAAAAAAATAATAGTCACTGTGGCCATCGTCGCGGTGCTCAGCATTGCCTTTGCCAATGGCATTACTCCCGCTTATGTGGCCAGCGCGCCGGGCGTTGCATCAGGAATTGGTGCCAAACTGCTTTGCAGCGGACGCTATGTCAGCGGTTTCAGTCAACAGCAGGCGCTGGATGATCTCGTTAAGTACTCACCGCTGCTGGACTATCTGAGCGTAGAGTTTGATGACAGCAATGAGCGCGTCACCACCTCTTTCCTTGGCCTTGCCACAACCACAGCCACCCATGTTGATGGCATCGGCTGCTACGCCGACTACGAGGGCTTCGAGCAACGGGCAGACTACGCTGCTGAAGAAAGAATCCCGATGCCTGTTTTCAGCAGCCGCTGGCCGCACGGCACGCGAGTAGAAACGATCGACTCCGCCATACAGTCGCAGCTCGACGCTATGATCGCAGCTGACAACACAGAGGGCCTGGACACACGCGCACTGCTGATTGTGCACAATGGTCAGATCATCGCTGAGTCCTACGCTGGCGAGGCGGATGCCGAAACGCCACTGCTGGGCTGGTCAATGGCCAAAAGCCTGATGGCCATCATGCTGGGCAATCTTGAATACCGGGGACTGCTGGATCCGACCACAACTCCGGTGGTTGAACAGTGGGCTGATGACGAGCGCGCCAATATCGAACTGACAGACCTGTTGACGATGACCGATGGTCTGGCTTTTTCGGAGGCCTACAATCCTGGCGACGACGCAACTGCCATGCTGTTCACCGAGGCCTCCGGCTCCGACTACGCCATCAGCCGCCCCGTCGCGCAGCGCCCAGGCACGCAGTTCAACTACAGCTCCGGAACAGCAAACATACTTTCCCGTGTTTATTTTAATCACACTGGGGCAACGCTGGCTGACAGTCTGGCTGACTACCGGGAACACATCGCAACGCCTTTGAGTTTTCAGCACACTGTTTTCGAACCAGATGCTGCAGGCGTTCTGGTCGGGAGCTCGTATTTCTACGCATCAGCGCGAGACTGGGCGCGAATCGGTCAGATGATGCTCAATGGCGGCGTCCTCAATGGACATCGTATCGTCAGTGAAGACTGGGTGGAACGGGCGACATCACCCAACAGCTCGCGCAACAACCGCGCCTACGGTTATCAGTTCTGGCTTAATCGCGGCAATGCCGACCAGCGCTGGCCGGATCTGCCGCCGGACGCCTACGCGGCCAATGGCAATCGCGAGCAATCGGTAACTGTGCTGCCCTCGCAGGATCTCGTTGTTGTCCGGTTGGGCTGGACCACGGGCCGTTACCCGATCAATGACCGGATCGTCCAGATTATGGGATGGTTAACTACGGAATGAAGCGACCGGCAATAAGCCGCTATTGAGGTTCCCCGGTATTCGCAACAAAAGATAGCCCGCAGTGTGCGCAGTTACGCCGGAACGGATTCAGAAAGTAGTGCTTCACAAAAAAGTGCTGGTTACACCGCGGGCAACGCCGGGACGACATGCCTATACCAAACACGGCATAGATGGCCATGTAGACCAGCATCAGCCAGGTGATATCCTGGCCATTGTTCAGCAGTTGGGTAACACCAACGACGTACAGCGGAAACGTTAAAAAACACACCATCAGGCGACTGCGCGCCCGTTTGATCTGCAGCAGCTGGGGACCATACTGCTCCTGTTCGGAAGGGTTCATCTACTGTTGTATCTCCATAATGCTGCTGTGCACTGAGAGCCTATCATGAGCTCGCGGGCTCATGCATTGTTGTCGTCAAAACTGATGACCTCGGCTATGCGCTGACGGTCACTTATCAGCATCAGAAGACGATCAAAACCGAGCGCCACTCCGGCACAATCCGGCAAACCCGAGGCAAGCGCCGCGAGCAGGAATTCATCTACCGGCTGCACAGGCAGACCACCCTGCTCGCGACGCTGATTATCCGCAGCAAAACGGCGTGCCTGCTCCTGAGCATCCGTTAGCTCAAGGTAACCATTGGCAATCTCCATACCTCGAATGAACAGCTCGAATCGCCTGGCAACCCGATACCCATCATCAGTCAGCTCAGTTGCAGCCAGCGAAGCCTGACTGGCAGGAAAATCCGTTACAAATACCGGCGCCTGCAGCGCTGGTTCTATGACAACAGCCATCAGCAGGTTCAATGCATCATCGCGAGACAGTGTCAGATGGTCGCTGGCAGTCTGCTGTCGGGCCAGGTCGATCAGTTGCTGGTCACTGGCGGCAAATGGATCAATATCCAGCCGTGATAGAAACAGATCACGATAGCTGATTCGCTCAAATCCAGATACCGCCCAATCGGACGATCCGTTGTCAGACTGCTCAGCACAGGTGCACACCAGCGCCTCTATCTCAGCCATCAATAGCTGGTCGTCAAAACCGGGCCGATACCATTCCAGCATGGTGAACTCAGGGTTATGCCGCTGCCCTGCCTCATCGCGCCGAAACGCCTTGCATATCTGGTAAATCGGTCCACTGCCCGCGGCAAGCAGACGTTTCATGGCGAACTCGGGAGAGGTCTGCAGAAACCGGCGCTTTGAGTCATGCAACTCAACTACCATGCTGTCCAGGTGCAGATCAGTCACGGTGGCCTGCGACAGCAGCGGCGTTTCCACTTCCAGCACCTGCCGCTGCGCAAAAAAAGCCCTGATACAGTTCAGCAGTGAAGCCCGCTGTCGCAGCAGATCAAGCGACGCTGTAGGCCGCCATGAAGCTGACATCAATCAGCGCACCCGGTTCTGATATTCACGTGTTCTGGTGTCAACACGCAGTACATCGCCGATGTTCACAAACAGGGGGACTTTCACCACAGCGCCTGAACTCAGAGTCGCAGGTTTGCTGCCGCCCTGCGCAGTGTCGCCCTTGATACCGGGATCTGTATCGACAACTTCCAGTTCAACGAAGTTTGGTGGCATGACATTGATGGGATTGCCATTGAACAGCGTTACCACGTAACTCTCTTCTTCTTTCAGCCAGTCCAGCGCATCACTCATCGCCGCCTTGTCGGCCGGGAACTGCTCAAAGCTGCCGTCAGTTTTCATGAAGTGCCAGAACTCACCGTCGGTGTACAGGTAACTCATGTCGGTTTCCAGCACATCGGCGGCTTCCAGCGAATCACCCGACTTGAATGTACGCTCCCAGACTCGGCCGTTCATCAAATTGCGCAGTTTTATGCGGTTGAAGGCCTGCCCTTTACCGGGTTTCACATACTCATTGTCTACGATGGCACAGGGGTCGCCATCGAGCAGCACTTTCATGCCGGGTTTGATTTCGTTGGTAGAAAAACTTGCCATCTGTAACCTCTCTTAAATAATACTTCTGTAAACATCTGCCTTCGGTTTACCATGGCCGACCTTGTTTACCGAGATACGCTTTTTATCGAGATACCAGCGCAGGAAAACTGATTAACATGTTGATCGCATCAACCGCCGGATCCTGGCAGCAGCAGTTGTCAGACGTGATTACCGATCCTGATGAACTGTTGCGAACCCTGAATCTGGACGCCTCTCAGCTGTCGGTTTCGGCCCAGGTGTTGAAACAATTCCCGCTGAGGGTGCCGCGCTCTTTTGCAGCACGGATGCAGGCTGGAAATCCCAGCGATCCATTGCTGCTGCAAGTGCTGCCCAGCGACAAAGAAGGGGATGATACCCCCGGATTCGACTTCGATCCACTTTCAGAGTCCGATTTCAACCCTCAGCCCGGCATTCTTCACAAATATCATGGCCGCGTGCTGGCCCTGGTCGCGCCCCATTGTGCGGTTCATTGCCGTTACTGCTTTCGGCGGCACTTCCCCTACGAGGAAAATACACCCGGTCGTCAGGCCTGGGAGCAGAGTCTTGAGTGGCTGGCCGGACAGCCAGAGATTCATGAGGTCATCTACAGTGGCGGCGATCCACTGGCTGCCAGTGATAAATATCTTGCCTGGCTGACAAATCGTATTTCAGAAATACCCCATATCGGCCGATTACGTATACATACCCGTACACCGGTGATGATTCCTGCGCGGGTGAATGATGAGCTGCTGGCCTGGCTGTCAGACTGTCGACTGCAGAAAGTGATGGTGATACACGTCAATCACGCCAATGAAATTGACGCGGAAGTGACTGAAGCCCTGCAGAATCTCAGGCGGGCAGGTGTCACGCTGCTCAACCAGAGCGTGCTGTTGAAAGGCGTTAATGACAGTGCAGCTGCGCTGATTGACCTGAGCGAGCGTTTGATGGATGCTCAGGTAATGCCGTACTACCTGCACGTACTGGACCGCGTGCAGGGAGTCGCACATTTTGATGTCAGCGAGACGTACGCCTTGCAACTTATGGCTGAATTGAAGGAAAAACTGCCAGGATATCTGGTACCCAGGCTGGTGCGCGAGGTTCCCGGCGCCAGCTCCAAGACCGGACTACAATAGCAGTATGAGCGATATGGATTCCAACACGTACCAGATTCTGATCAACCATAGCGCGGGTCCGCGATCGCAGGCGGTCCTGAATCTGCTGCGACGCGCTGGCATTCAGTTTCGCGCCAAAGAGCTGACGACCGGCCATTTGCCTGACGACGTTCCCGGCTGTGATTCGCACGACCTGATTCTGCTGTTCACCGACAGCCCTGGGCAAAACTGCGAGCTGCTATTGCGCCAGCTGCAGTCGTCCCGGCGCGATATTCCCTGCCTGTTGATCTGCCGTTCACCGTCGCGCTGGCTTTCGATGTTGAGTCTGGGCGCTGCCGCGCTGATCAATGAAACACAGCTTGAGACGCCCACCGGCCAGGTGCAGTTTGTTTACCAGATAAAACGCGAGCTGGAACACCTTAACCTGCGCCGGCAATTCCGCCGGGCCAGCAGCAGTATCCGAGAGCTGCACCAGCGGCTGCAGCTGTTTACTGATCACACCACCGACGCGGTGGCGACACTGCAGGGTGGCCTGCACCAGTATGCCAATAACGCCTGGCTTTCCTATTTTGGGTTTCGCAATCATACCGAGCTGCATGCCACACCGTTTCTGGATCTGGTCGCAGACGAAGACGCGGACCGCGTGCGAGCCTTCATGAGACAGCCATTTAACAATGGTATGCAGCGCTGCGAGTTCATGGCCATCCGGCGCGACGGCAGTGAGATTCTGACCGCGCTGGACTCCGCATCTATCAGCGTCAATGGGGAACAGTCTCTGCAATTGATGGTGCAGGCAGCACTCGGCAATGCCACACATCAGAACGCCGTCCGCGAGGCGATGAGCCAGGATCTGCAAAGTGGGCTGTTGAATGATCGCGGCTTTCACAAGGTCATCAACCAGGCCATCAGCAGTGCCGTCTATCAGGGCCGTAGCAGTGCACTGATTCTGATGACGGCGCCACAACTCGCCGAAATCTCCGTAGTGCTTGGCAAAACCGACACACATATTCTGCTGCGCGATATCGCCTCTGTGCTGGCTTCCAAGTGCCCGGAACCCGCCATACTTGGCAGACTGGATGACGGCGATTTTGCCGTGTTACTGCCGGATGCTGATACTGAGGCCTGCCAGTCAACGCTGATGCGGCTGGATACCCTGGAGACGGCGCTGCAGGCGATGGCACCCCAGGGGCTGTCGCTGAGTTTCAGAAGCGGCGCCGCCATGGTCACTGATGAAGCGCCAGACGCCGAGACTCTCCTTATTCGGGCCCGCCAGCACCAGATTATTCGCCAGCACCAGGTTTATACAAACGGGCCAGTTTCGATCGACGTGCTCACGCCCTTGCGGCAGTCCCTGCGCGATGAAAACCTGTTGCTGGTGTATCAACCAACTGTCAGCCTGCGCACCGATCCCAAGGAGTTCTATGAGGTACGCATCCGCGTGCCCATCGCCGACCGGATGATTTACCCCAACGAGTTTTTGCAGATCGCCAACCAGCATGGTTATGGTGAGCGCCTTGACCGTTATGTCATCAGTCATGCTCTGCGAACACTGAACAACCAGAAAAACCCGCAGCTGTGTCTGACCGTCAACCTGACATCCAACACGCTGCTCAGCCAGACCTTTGCGGTGTGGCTGGCACAAGAGCTAAAAAGACAGGAGCAAAGCGCCAAGAGTCTTATTCTGCAGTTCAGCGAAATGGACGTGATGGGCTCACCGGATCAGGTCCGGCTTTTCTGTCAACGCCTGCGTGAGCTGGGCTTTGAACTGTCGCTATCGCATTTTGGCTGCAGCCTCGATCCGTTCCGCCTGCTGGGTCAATTGCCAGTGGACTTTGTCAAACTGGACCGTTCTCTCTGGCAACAGATCGACATCGACCTTGAGCAACGCGAACGCTTGCAGGAAGTCATTCGCCATTTGCATGCGCAGGGCATTCGCGTCATCGCGCCCATGGTAGAAGATGTCGAGTTGCTGCCACTGTTGTGGCAGGCCAACATCAACTTTGTGCAGGGCAATTGCCTGCAACAGCCCAGTGACTTACTGGAGTTCGGGCTGTTCCAGGAGCAACGGATCAGCCTGCCTCAACCCGATCCACATTCTGAAAGCCTCTAGGCAGTTTGTTGCCCCGGCGACCGCGCTCACCACGATAATGCTCCAGGTCAGACGCTTTCAGGTTGTGGTGTCGTCGGCCAGCGTAGACTGTAATCGAGCCGTCTGCCGGCAGCACGGTCATTGACACAACAAACTCCAGCCGGTCAGCAACCCGCCCTGATGGAATACCAATGATCTTGTTGCCCTTGCCACGCGCCAGCACCGGTAGCTCGGCAACCGGGAAGCACAGCATGCGACCTTCATTGGTGACGGCTACCAACAGATCAGTTTCAGGATTGGAGACCAGCACTGGCGGCAAAACCCTGGCACCTTTGGGCAATGACAGCACTGACTTGCCGGCCTTGTTCTTGCCCTGCAGGTCGCCCACACTGGCAATAAAACCGTAACCGGCATCACTGGCCATCAGGACTGGCTGCTTGTCATCCGCCAGTAATACGCCTTCAAATGCCGCACCCGATGGAGGCGCCAGGCGTCCCGTTAAAGGTTCGCCCTGCCCACGCGCCGACGGCAAGGTATGCGTTTGCAGGCTGTAGGCGCGACCGGTAGAGTCGATAAACACCGCTGACTGATTACTCTTGCCTTTCGCGGCCGCCTTAAATCCATCGCCCGATTTGTACTGAAGTGCTTCCGGGTCCACCTCATGGCCCTTGGCCGATCGCACCCAGCCATGTTTGGAAAGAACGACTGTCACCGGCTCCGAGGAAATCAGTTCGACCTCGCTGAAGGCCTGCGCTTCTGAGCGCTGCACCAGCGGCGAACGTCTGTCGTCGCCGTATTCTTCAGCATCCGCGGTCAGCTCTTTTTTAATCAGTGTTTTTAATTTGCGGTCAGAGCCCAGCAGCGCTTCCAGCGTTTCACGCTCTTTGGCCAGCTCGTCCTGCTCGCCGCGAATTTTCATTTCTTCCAGCTTGGCCAGATGTCGCAGTTTCAGTTCCAGAATGGCTTCAGCCTGGGTATCAGTCAGTGCGAAACGCTCCATCAACACCGGCTTCGGTTTGTCCTCGGTGCGGATGATGTGAATGACCTCATCAATATTCAGAAATGCCGTCAGCAAACCTTCCAGGATATGCAGGCGATCCAGCACTTTCTGCAGGCGATACTGCAGACGGCGTCTGACTGTTTCCGTGCGGAATACCAGCCACTCTGACAGCACAGTGCGCAGATCCTTGACCTGCGGCTTGCCGTCGGTGCCAATCATATTGAAGTTGACGCGGTAGCTTTTTTCCAGATCCGTCGTTGCAAACAGATGCAACATCAGCTCGTCTGCGTTGACTCTGTTGGAGCGCGGTACGATTACAATGCGTGTCGGGTTTTCATGATCCGACTCATCGCGCAGATCAACAACCATCGGCAGTTTTTTCTTTTGCATCTGCGCCGCAATCTGTTCCAGCACCTTGGCACCGGATACCTGGTAAGGTAGCGCGGTGATGACGACGTCACCGTCTTCCACTCGATAGACAGCGCGTGCCTTCAGAGAGCCGCGCCCTGTTTCATAAAGTGTTCGCAGATCTTCTGCCGGGGTGACGATCTCTGCTTCCGTCGGAAAGTCAGGGCCTTTGACGTGCTCCATCAGTTCGTTCAGCCCGGCCTTTGGTTCGTCCAGCAGGCGAATACAGGCACTGACCACTTCGCGCAGGTTGTGGGGTGGAATATCAGTGGCCATGCCTACCGCGATACCACTACCACCATTCAGCAATACATTGGGCACGCGGGCTGGCAACATGGCCGGCTCATCCAGCGTGCCGTCGAAGTTGGGTTTCCATTCAACCGTGCCCTGCCCCAGTTCAGACAGCAGCAGCTCGGCATATTTCTGCAGGCGCGACTCTGTATAACGCATTGCCGCAAAAGACTTGGGATCATCCGGCGAGCCCCAGTTGCCCTGCCCATCCACCAGCGGGTAGCGATAGCTGAATGGCTGGGCCATCAGCACCATGGCCTCGTAGCAGGCCGAATCACCGTGCGGGTGAAACTTACCGATCACATCACCAATCGTTCGCGCTGACTTCTTGAACTTGGCAGATGCCTTAAGCCCGAGCTCGGACATGGCGTAAATGATGCGTCGCTGCACTGGCTTGAGACCATCGCCGATATGCGGCAGCGCCCGGTCATTGATCACGTACATGGAGTAGTTCAGGTAGGCCTGACGGGTGTAGCTGCCCAGGGCAATCTGTTCGACGCCGTCCTGGTTGATGGTGATGTTCATGGTCATACGGTTTCTGCGAGTCTCTCGTAGGTGGAACACGGATGCGTCGTTATAGCATATTCGCGCGGCTGACCTGTAGTGCAGCGCTGGACATTCCTGTGACATTCAAATACTGTACTTATATACAGTATCAGATTAAGTATCATGAAATACACCTCCGAAATGATCAAGGGCCGTGGTGCCGTATCCAATCCACAGGGGCGCTTCGAGACTCAACAGCTGGAAGCCTTTGATGACGGCTGGCCGCGCGATGACGATGAAGACCGCGAATGTCGGCCCAGCACTATTGTTACGCACGAGCAGGCCAAAACCATTCTTACTCGAAACCGGTCACCAGACCTGCCCTTTCATGTATCGCTGAATCCTTATCGCGGCTGTGAACACGGCTGCATATACTGCTTTGCAAGGCCTACACACAGTTATCTGGAGTTGTCGCCCGGTCTGGATTTTGAAACACGCCTGTTCGCCAAAGTGAACGCGGCCGAGCTGCTGCGCCGTGAGCTGGCAGCGCCCGGCTGGCAAACCGAACCGATTGCGCTGGGCGTCAATACGGACGCCTATCAGCCCTGTGAGAAAAAGCTGGGCATAACCCGCCAGGTACTGGAGGTCCTGCACGAGTGCCGCCAGGCTGTTGGCATCATTACCAAGTCCGCGATGATAGAACGGGACATGGACCTGCTGGCCGGTATGGCGCAGCAAAAACTGCTTGCCACCACCATCACAATTACAACACTGGATCACGACATTGCCAGAACTCTGGAACCACGCGCGGCTTCACCGACAAGACGCCTGGCCACTATTGAGCGTCTGGCCAGGGCAGGCATTCCGGTTGGCGTCAATGTGGCGCCTGTCATTCCATTCGTGACCGATCAGGATCTGGAGCGGATTATTCAGGCAGCAGCCGACGCCGGCGCCAGCAGCGCGGGATACATCATCTTGCGTCTGCCCTGGGAGCTGAATGAGCTGTTTCAACAATGGCTGCAGGCACACCTGCCGGATCGCGCCGAACGCGTCATGAACCGTATTCGCGACATGCGAGGCGGCAAGGAGTATGACGCCACATTCGGCAGCCGCATGCGCGGCGAGGGCTTGTGGGCAGAGCTGATAGCAAAACGTTACGCCGCCATCATCGCCAAAACCCGTCTTTCCGAAAGGCGCACTGCTGACTTTGGTCGCCTCGACTGCAGCCTGTTCAGACGCCCGACTTCAGTACCTGCGGCCAGACAAAGTGAGAACGCCGGTACCCCCACTCAATTTGATATGTTCTAATCGTCACCAGTCAATATTCACCGGCATGGAGTCGAACCGCAATGAAACTGATTTCCTGGAACGTCAACGGCATCCGCGCAGCAGTGAAGAAAGACTTCCTGCAGGCGGTGGCGGACATGCAGCCAGATGTACTGTGTATACAGGAAACCAAGGCACAGGACGAACAGGTGCTTGCAGCTATTTCCGAGCTTGATGGTTATCACGTTTTCACAAGCTCGGCGGTCCGTCCCGGGTATTCAGGTACGGCCGTATTGAGTCGCAGCAAGCCCGAATCTGTCACACCTGGCACAGGACTTGAGGAGCACGATCAGGAAGGACGTGTTATTTGCGCCGAGTATCAGGACTTTTTCCTGGTCACGGTTTACACACCCAATTCTGGCAGCGAACTTAAACGCCTTGATTACAGGGAGAAATGGGATCGGGATTTTCGCGACTATGTGCTGTCGCTGGAAAAACACAAACCCGTCATTATCTGTGGCGATCTGAATGTGTGTCATAAACCCATAGACATCGCCCGGCCGGATGCGAACTACAACAAAAGCGCGGGTTATACCCAGCGTGAAATCGATGGTATGAACAGCCTGATCGACGCCGGCTTTATCGACAGCTTCCGTTATCTGCACCCCGACACCGTCAAGTACAGCTGGTGGAGCATGCGTGGTGGTGCACGCGCCAGAAACGTGGGCTGGCGTCTGGACTATTTTCTGGTTTCCAAAGCCATGCAACAACGTATCAAGAGCGCCGAGATACTGAATGAGGTGTACGGTTCTGATCACTGCCCAGTGGTACTGACACTGAGCTGATCAGTTACTGCCGCGCCTCTTTGATCACCAGCGTCACCGGCTCGGATCCGGGGTTGAGCAGTTCGTAAGCCTGCATCGGTGCCGCCCAGTCGCCAGCTGCATCAAGCTCATGAATCACCCCGTCCTGCCGTTTCACATGCAATGCGCCGGCCGGCGACACCTGCACCACAAAGGCTGGATTGGTGTGTGAAATTATTGTGTGCCGGGCGCCAGGTTCAAGCGTAAGCCGCCAGGCGCGGAACCACGGATTTTCCAGTTCGATATCGGATGCCTCAAGACCTGTTGGCAGATCATCAGACGGCTCGCTCAGCCCGGGGCCGAAACTGGCCAACGCAATGATCCTGAACAGACCGGGACCGGCATTGGTAACACGGTGCGTGTAGGCTTCGTCCAGATATCGGGTGATGCTGGACAGACGGCCGTCCAGGTAACCCTGGCCATTGCTGATGAATGTGTAAAGAATCGGACCATCGTGGGTATGTGGCAGCGTGGTATCGCCCGGATTGATCTGGACATCAAGCAGCGTGAATCTCTCGCCCTTAAACACCGTTCGGTGCCGCGGCTCATCCAGAATATGGACAACTCGCAGGGGTTCACTGTGTCCTATAAAGTCCTCGGGATCACCTTCAGTCGGTATCGGCCCTGCGCTGGTCTGGGCACCAGACAGGCCCGAACTGACTCCGAGCAGAGTCAAAAGTACTACTGCAACCGCTTTATATTTCTTGTTATTCATCATTGCACCCGCCTGACGTGAACTTAAGCGTTTGATCAGGCTGACAGCTTTACACATTCGGTCTGTTACTGTCCAAAAAAAAACGGGCCAACATTCCCTGTCGGCCCGCTTGCTCGTTTCATCCCGCCAGTCTTACTGCAACAGGATCAGAACTCCAGCTGCACACCCAATCGTACCTGCCACAGTGATTGTGTCTCCTGCAGGTCGCTGACCGACAGATTGTTGAAGCGCTCGAACACGTATTGCCCCTGCGCATTCACTGACTGGGTCACAACGTCTGGCGAGAAGAACTGCGCATCATACTGATGTCCCCACTCGTCGTTGATCATGTTAAGGAAATTGTAGACCTTGACGTACAGTCGGGCCTTGGCGCCATCAAAGAAGGCTGGCAGCTCCTGATCCAGACGCAGATCCATGCGTGAGGTCCAGCGCGAGTACTGATCGTTCCGCGTCACAAAACCCTGCTCCAGGCCGTAAGCGGCAACAAAGTCCGAAAATGCCTGGACGTCGAAGTTTGGACCAGCAATTACGTTGGAGTCGTTTGGTCCTGGTACGTACAACAGGTGGCGACGGTTGCTGCTGTTGGAACCTTCCAGTCCTCGGCTGCTCATCACCCAGCTTTGTGGCTGGCCTTTGGCGCGGAACCACTGCGCGGTAACACGGGTTTCATAGCCAGCCAGGAACTCGCGACCGTAACTCACACGCGCTGTGAAACGGTGCGGCGATTCATAGTTCGATGTGCCAGAAACTGGATTGTTGACATCATACAGCGCCAGGTTGGAGAAGTTTGAACTCGCCACTGCCGAGGTCATCGGGCTTACGTCTTCTGCCTGGGTGTATGCATAGCCGAAGGTCCAGTCGAGGCCCCAGTCGTGAGTCTGCTTGGCCAGCAGTGACAGGGAATGGCTCTTCGGTGACTCACCTGAGTTGGTCAACATGAAGTTGCTCTGGCCACGAACGTTGCTGTAGATGGGCTGGCCGGCATCCGTAGTTCCGGTCACATCCTGTGCAACATCCACATAGTAGGCTGGATCATTTTGCACGGAGTACAGGTAATCACCTTCCAGAATCATGCCGGTAGGCAGCGTGTAAGTTGCACCCAGTGCAAATTTCCATTCTGAAGGCTGTTCGTAATCCGGATCGATCAGCACCAGGAAGCTGTTGGAGGCATTCGCTGCGGTTGTCGCGGCGACCTGATCCTTCAATGCCTGCGGCACATCGTAGCCGGGGCGCTGATTGCCACTCAACTGATAGTCAGTCAGGATTGACTGATTATTGTTGTTGCGGTCGCGAACCTGAACGTTGGAGATCCCATCGTTACTCCAGGCATTGGACAGCCACACGTTTGGATTACCGCCCGAGTAGAGGCCAAAACCACCTCGCATGGTCAGGTTATCCATGGCTTCCCAGGTAAAACCGATACGTGGCATCAACAGGTCAAGGCCATCGACATTGGCATCGTTGCGCAGACCACCATTGAGTGTAGTAAAGGCCTGGTTAAATGCAGGACGGTCGTCGCTGGTGAACCAGTCGTAGCGCAAACCACCAACCAGTGTCAGGGCGTATTCGTCAAGGCGCCACTCGTCCTGAATGTACAGAGTGTTCAGTACATTGCTGAAACTTGCGGCGGCATCGTCGGCGTTGTTGGTACCACCGCCACTACCGTAGTATATGTCTGTCGGGATACCCAGTTCGAAGTGATCGATGCCGGTAAGACCGCAGGCAGGATTGCTCTGTCGGCCTGTTGCTGTCAGCCCCGCACAGAAAGCCGGGTTATTGGCCGAAAGGTCTTCAAACCGGTATTCACCGCCGCGTGCATGCTGGACAAACTGATTGAAGATGGACAGGTCTTCACGCTCATAACCAGCGGTAATGACGTGATCCTGCCACAGGTACTCAGCCGTGAACTTCATGAAGTCCGACTCGGTGTTCAGGTTGTTGGCCTGTCGCGAATCGTCCGCACCCAGATAGACGGTGTTGCTACCCATGTAAATCTGAACTTCGGCAAAATCCTGCGGCCCCACCGTGACCTGAGAGTCGTCCATTGTATTGCGACTGACAAACAGATCGGTAGAGAGCTCGCTGGTCCACTGCGAAGCCAGTTTAAACGTCAGAGTCTCTGACTCGGCACCCTTGCGATAGAAGTGATTGGCAAACTCAAACTCGTTGCTGTCTGAGTCTGAGGCGCGATCTTCAATACCGTCATAGAAGTTGTAAATCACTGACGCATCGTGCTGCTCGCTGATGTTCCAGTCCAGCCTCAACATGTATTTCTCTTCGGTCTGCGCGCCATCAGCGGGCATGCCGCCAGCGTCGTAGTCGTAGATGCGCGACGCAATGTCAGAAATTCGATTAAAGTCTGTCTGACTCAGCCAGGGTCGCTCAACGCCATTGCCTGAACCGGAGAAACCCTGTGCGATAAACTCGGGCTCTTCGGTTTCTTCGTAGGCACCGTAGAAGAACAGGCGATCACGCATCAGGGGACCACCAAAACTGAAGCCTCGTTTTTCTTCTTCGTAATCCTGGCTTTCGTACTTCGTTTCGACACCGTCAACAGTCAGCGAGTCACCGCGCAGATCCTGGTTGTTGAACTCATAGAAAGCGGTTCCCGTCCAGGTATTGCTTCCTGAGCGCGTCACCGCATTGATGTTACAGGCCGTGAAGCCACCATAGGTGACATCAAAAGGTGCCAGTTCGACGGCAACCTGAGCGATTCCTTCAAAGGGAAACGGCATACCTGTTGCGGTTGAGTAACCATTGTCATTCAAACCGAAACGGTCATTCTGGCTGACACCGTCCAGACTGATGCTGTTGTAACGTGGGTGTTTTCCGACACAGTTAATTGCAGAGTTTGTATCCAGATTCAGTCGCGGATCGTAGATGAACACATCCTTGATGTCACGATCGAAGGCGACTGATGTTTCCAGGTCAAATGTGGAGTAAGTGGCTGCAGGGCCAGAAGCCACATCCACAAAGTTGCCGGACCGACCCAGCACCAGCACTTCTTCTACCTGCGCCGCACCCAGATCAATGCTGAGGTTGTAGATATCACCCAGGGAAATTGAGTTGACGACAACGGATCTGCCGCCATTTACCGTCACACGATACGGACCACCCACCGACAGGTTGGTCGCATAGAAAGTTCCAGAGTCATTGGTTTGCAGCGTGCGCGTGGCGCCCGTGCGGGTGTCTTCAATAACTATCGTGGCGTTGGCTTGTGGAGCTCCATCGGTGCCGCTGATGCGACCGCGAATGGCTGATGTCATATCCTGCGCCCAGACTGGCGCTGACAGGCCGAGCCCGACCAACACTGATGTGACCAGCAGTTTTTTCTTTATCGTGAGTTTTGAAAAATACATATCCGTTCCCCTGCAGAAATTTGGCTACCGGGCAACGATAAGGCGCTTGCATGACAAGCAGGTGAACAAGCTGTGGCATTTGTGTGACGCTTTCGACACGACCGGGTCACCCTGCGATTGCACAGGACGCCCAGCTGTGTGCGCGGGAAGCCTGGACTACTGCCCGCGCAGCTTACCACCAGGAATGGATGCCATCATTCTGGCGATGTAGCGGGTTACCTGGGGTTCCAGTCCCTCCGTGTGTCCCTTGTCCAGACGCACGATATCAGCGACCACTCAATTGTCTTCACAATTCGGGAATACCAGGACCTCTGCTACACCTGGCCCGGGCATGCCGCCCCAGCCCGGACGCGTGGGTCGGCCGTTCTCCTCTGTGCGGGAATCGTAAACCTTGCCTGGCTGCGTATCCACGATGTCTGCAAGGCGCGTTTGTGGTCCACAGCTGTAGCGATCGGCCAGCGGTGAAGTATCCGGAATACCAGCTACTCCGGCGGTATCAAGCTCACCAGTAGTGTGGATGTGTGAGAAATCGCAGCCCTGAAGTTCATGGCGGCCGCCGACCCGTCCACCGGCCAGGCTGACAAAACCGTCGACTTTATCGCTAAAATAGTCAGAACAGACGATGCGATTGGAAGTCAAACCGCCCTGACTGTGCCCAGTTAGCCAGAAAGAGCGAACATTGGACTCACCGATTGCATCAATCAGCAGGCTCGACACGTCCTGCAGGTACTGATCATCGGCCTCCTCGCGCCAGACTCGAATCGGTTCCGCCGTCAGAGCGGTAGGTGTGGCAACCACCATGCGATAGTCCTGCGCGTAATCGGTGATCGGAAAATAGAGACGCTGCCATTGTTCGTATGAGCCTGCCCCGTGCAGATTCAGCACCAGTACAACCGGCTCGGATGGCCCCAGGTCACAGGGATATTCAAGGTGGAACTGTCGACCACTGTTGGGTTCCGTGGCGTTAGCCGGGCTGGAAATATCGCCGCCAAATGCCCCACAGCTGGCACCAGCGAGTTCAGCACCATTAGCCAGCTGGTTGCGTTGCTCCGGCATGGAAGTCTGACACGCTGAAATGGTAGCGGCAGCGGTCAACAGCATCAGTGCCGACCAACGCCTGGGCACATCAATTAACTTCGAGTGACGGATTCTATTCACTTTTGTTAGCTTTTTCATGGGAATACCCCTCCTCTGGGACCAGTATTCGCTATACTGGTCCGGAATTCCAGTGACAGGCGCTGCAAGCGAATGAGCAGACTCAATTATCATCACCTGTATTATTTCTGGCAGGTGGCAAAAAACGGCAACCTGAGCCGCACAGCAGATCAGTTGCATGTCGCACAGTCTGCACTTTCCTCACAGATTCGCCAATTGGAAGATTCGCTTAAGGTGCAGCTGTTCGACAGAACAGGTCGCCAACTTCAATTGACTGAAAGTGGCCATCAGGCGCTGCGGATCGCCGAAGAAATTTTTACGCGTGGCAATGAGCTGGAAAAATTGTTGCTGGAAGGTCATCAGCCTGAAGATGCCATTGTTCGAATCGGTACACTGGCCACCATGTCGCGAAACTTCATCGAGGCATTCATCGGCCCCTTGATCGACAGTGAGCATGATCGCTACAGCCTGACCTCAATGAGTCAGACCGGACTGCTTAACGCGCTGGCCAATCACCAGATTGACCTGGCACTGACCAACGCCGAAGTACAGGGCAGCGGCCGGCAGATCTGGCACTGCCAATTGCTGGACAGCCAGCCTGTGTCAGTGATCGGACCACCCGACCAGCAATTGCCAGGCCGTCTTGGGCCTGAGTACATAGGACGCCGATGGGTACTGCCGCCTACCTCCAGTACCATCCGCACTGCGTTCGATGCACTGGCCGCACAACACCAACTGGAACCTGAGGTTCAGGCCGAAGCCGATGACATGCCCATGCTGCGACTGCTCGCTCGCGACAGCGGCGCTCTGGCAGTCATTCCTCATGTTGTGGTCAGGGACGAGCTAGCATCCGGACTGCTGTGTCAGTACCTGACCCTGCCGAATGTGTTCGAAAATTTTTATGCCGTCAGTATCCAGCGCCAGCTCGTGCACCCGCGCGTGCGTTCACTGCTGGCGCGCTACACCTGATCTTTGTTCTTATATACAGAACATTAAGTGCTTTTATATCTATTTTACTAAACAAACGCTGTCTCTCAAAATAGCGCCACATTCACAACTGAGAGACTTCAGCTATGCCCTGGCCATCCTGGACCGCCACTTCCGGATTCGAATCTGCGTTGACTGACGCCTGGTTCAGCAACTACTGGATTCACATCTCTCCGCTATCAACGACCATTCTTGCGCTGATTGGTCTGCTCGGACTGGTCGTGCTCCGCTATGCTCACGACAACATGCGGGGCGAAGCTTCGGCTCGCCGGTTCATGCGGGCCATGGTTCTGACTATGGCAGCCGTTGTCGTCACAGTAGCAAGCAACAACCTGATCCTGTTTGCCCTGGGCTGGATCTGCGTCAGCCTGAGCCTGCATCAGCTGTTGCTGTTCTACCCTGATCGATCGCGAGCAGTGCTGGCCGCACACAAAAAATTTCTGTTTGCCCGGATGGCCGAGGCACTGCTTATCGTGGCATTTCTGCTGCTCTGGCTGCAGCATCAAACGCTTAATATCCAGTCGATAATCCTACATTACCAAACCGTGGACACGCTCACACTGCAGGACCAGAGCGTCGCGGTATTGCTAGCGCTGGTTGCGCTCATCAAATGCGCACAGATGCCTCTGCATGGCTGGCTGATTCAGGTCGTCGAGTCACCAACGCCTGTCTCAGCCCTGCTGCATGCGGGCATCGTCAACCTGGGTGGTTTCCTGCTGCTGCTGTTTGCGCCACTGATCAGTCTTGCCGATGCGGCGCGGTGGTTACTGCTGATTGTCGCTGGCCTCAGTTGTGTGCTGGCTGCTCTGGTTATGATGACCCGAATCAGTATCAAGGTCAGATTGGCCTGGTCCACTGTAGCGCAAATGGGACTGATGCTGGTTGAGTGCGCGTTGGGTCTGTATCACCTGGCACTGCTTCATCTGGTCGCGCACTCCTTCTACAAAGCGCACGCGTTTCTGGCTTCGGGAACCGCCGTCGCCAGCTATCTGTCCGGCCAGGCAGCGGGTTACAGACTGCCGCGTCTGCAGCACTGGGTGATGGCCATGGCCATCACTGTCGCGGCCGCGCTGGCCGTCAGCCCATGGCTGTCACCGATGTCGCTGATCAGTCCCTGGATATTGATTGGTATCGCCTGTGCCACTGTGCTGGCATGGCACTTCAGTTACGGGCGGGCTGGGTGTACCGCGCGCGGCTTGCTGCTGGCCGCCGCCGCGCCGCTGCTTTACATCGCCCTGACAACCATCGCGGCTCACATTGCTTATCCAGACGGCGAGTCACCATACCCTCTGGCATCAGTGTCCGCAGATCTCTGGATCAGTACCCTGTTCATCAGCCAGTTCGGACTGTTCCTGTTCGTGTACTACGCTTCACATCAGCCACTTGCCAGACGTCTGTTTGTGATCATGAACGCCGGGTTCTATCTGGATGAGTGGGCCAGCCGCGTCACGCTGTGGCTTTATCCGCTAAGACACAAACCAAACCTTCGCAAGCACCTGCAATCGAGGTCTGCCACAGCCATAGAAACCCAATTGGGAGGTTCAGTATGAAAACTGTTGTGCCCGACTACCCACAGTCAGTTCGAGTTGCCTGCCAGCGTATAGCACCCGTCTGGCCTCTGGATCAGTCCATCGCAGTCAACCCCTGGTGGGAGCTGCGCGACCAGCCCATTGAAGATGTTGCCGCCGAACTTCAGGCGCTGGGCCAGGTGAACTGCCTGATGCGCCGGGAGTACTACAGGCAGCAATGGCAGACTGTCATCAAACCAGAGCACCTTCAAGCCGCCATTGAGGAAAGAAACGAGCCGTGGTCCGAGGAGCAGCTTGTCGAGTTTCTGTCGCAACCAGAGCAAGTGCTCCCGCACTGGCACAATTACAGTGAACTACTGGATGCCCTGCCAGACAGACGCAGAAAGATTTCCTGGCATGATGAAATCGTGCAGCAGATCAGTCAGTTCTGTGGCCTGTATTTCCAGTATCAACATTATTTTATTGAGCATCAGGACTCGACGGTTGCGCTATACCGTAACTGGCTTGAAATTACCCGAGGTGATGTGGGCATCGAAGTATTGACGGCCGCGCATGGTCTGCACCGTCAATTCGAACAGCTGCCAGATGATCCTGCCCTGCTTTGTCATGAGTTTATGGAGGCGCTGGGCTGCCCGGAGAATTTTGCAGACTACGCGTTTGCCTTGCTGCTTGATATCCACGGGTGGGCATCATGGGGCGCGTATCAACAGTGGCAGGAGGCATTCAAAAGCGTCAACAATGACTGGGTTGCTCAGCTACTGGCAATCCGTATGGCCTGGGAACTGGCATTGTGGCGACACAACGAACAACAGGCGGCATCAACCGGTGATCGCACACAACAGCGATTCTTTGACCAGTTTTCACAAATGGCATCCATAAGAGCACATCATCAAAACCAGCAATCTATGTTGTGGGTGTGGCAACGTGCGCTTGAACTTTCATATCAATTGCCGCTGCAGAACATGCTGAGCAACAGCACAGTCGTGCCGCGAGAATCCCGTCCACTGCTACAGGCCGCTTTCTGTATCGATGTCCGATCCGAGCCCATGCGCCGGGCACTTGAAGCACAACACCCCGACATCGAGACACTCGGTTTCGCGGGCTTCTTCGGATTGCCACTGTCATATCGACAATCAGGACACAGCTACCAGCGCCCGCAATTACCGGGACTTCTGGCGCCCGCCATCGAAGCCGTACAGACAGGCAGACCATCCAGGCGTCTGACTCTTAAGAACAGGCACGTTCATGCGCAGGCAGAAAGCTTTGCTACGCCGTCCGCCAGTTTTGGCATGGTGGAAATGCTTGGCACGGTCAAATCGCTGTCATTGCTGGGCAGCAGCCTGATGCCAGATTCACCGAAGCACCCTGTCAATGACATGTGCGATATGCGGCCGTTCGTGCTCAGCAAGCAGGGTCGGGAGCTTAGCATTGCTGAACTCACAGAACTGGCGGCGACAGTACTGCGCCACATGGGCCTGACAGAAAAGTTCGCGCCAGTTGTATTACTTCTGGGTCATGGCAGCGAAACCAGTAACAATCCCCAGGCAGCCAGCCTGGATTGCGGTGCCTGTGGCGGACAGACTGGAGAGGTCAATGTAAAAGTACTGGCCCAGCTGCTGAATGACCCGGCCATCAGACGAGGGCTGGCCGCAACAGGCCTGCTTATCCCCGCAGATACGCGGTTCGTAGCTGGCCTGCATAACACCACTACTGACAATATCCACTGCTACGGCGATGCACTCAACACATACAGCGATATCACATCGCTTCTGACGAAGGCGACAGCCAGTGCCCAACATCAGCGTGCTGCTACCTTACCGGGCATCAAAGATGTAAAAAATCTGGCCAGTGAACTGACCAGACGCAGTCGCAACTGGTCGGAGATCCAGCCTGAATGGGGTTTGGCAAATAATGCCGCATTCATCGTTGCACCACGAGCAGCAACGCGTCACCTCAACCTTCAGGGCCGTACATTCTTGCATGACTACGACTGGCACAAGGATGATGAGTACAAAACGCTTGAGCTGATCATGTCGGGGCCAATGATTGTCACTAACTGGATCAATCTGCAGTATTACGCCTCCACAGTCGATAACAGACTGTATGGCAGCGGCAACAAGCTGCTGCACAATGTGGTTGGTGAACATATTGGTGTCTTCGAGGGTAACGGCGGTGACCTGCGCATTGGCCTGGCCAGGCAGTCATTGCACGATGGTGAGAAATGGCGACATCAGCCGGTTCGCCTGGCGGTTTACATCGCAGCCCCTGCAGCAATCATTGCTGAGATCGCAAGCCGTCACACGGCCATTGAACAGCTTGTGCGCAATGGCTGGATGTCGCTTTACGCCTGGGATATCGACAGCGGTCAGATTGTGCCGGCGCTTGCAGCCAGCTCATCGCCACAGCCGGACTGTCTGCCTACCAGTGGGGCCGCCATAGGTGTATGATTCTGGTTAATACGCGGATATCGTCGTACCGCCTGGCGACAATTAAACCAACAAAGGCAATAGCATTCAGTAACGACGATATCGATGCACCAGAATCAACCAATTACAGAGCGCGCCTGCAGGCGGCCCCCAGTCTGGCTAGCCGGCTTTGTCCTGTCTCTTTGCTTCGTCTGCGCCGGCGTTCAGGCTCAGACAACCGTAAGAAGTGACACAGAGCGCCTGTTGCTTGGGCAGCAGGCGCTGACCTCACATCTGTCAGAAGAATTTCTCGATCGGTGGCTGCAAGCGCCAGCCGACACATTCGCAGAACTGTTGAGCCAATTCCCTTCGGACATTGCTCTCCAATCAATTGCAGGCTCAAATGTCGCAGCGCAGGACTGGTCCTTCAACTCCAGTGACAAACTGCTTCTGGATGCCCCCAGCCGACTAAACTGGATTGTTGTTGACCTGATCTATCGGGGCACTCAAGCCGAGCAGTTCATGCTGGATATGACCGGTATGGATGGCGTTGGCTGGGTCTACGTCAACCACATTGGCGAAACCATCAGCCACTGGGACGACTTCTCGGCTCCCCAGGGTGGCAGACCCGTTTTCGATACCAAGGCCGTGATGCCTCTCAATCTGGTTCCGAACCACCCGTATCGACTGCATATCGTTGCCATGACAGTCACAGAGGCAAAATACGCGACTTTCACTCTCTGGGATGATGATGGATTCCGGGCAGTGCGATTGCAGCAAACACTTTTGGATGGTGCCTATTTCGGTCTTGTGATTGCGCTCATTCTGTACAATCTGTTGTTGTACATCGCACTGCGTCGCAACATGCACCTGTATTTCTGCCTGTTCATTTTTGCCAGTGCGGGCATGATCTATATCGGCTCGGGTCTGTCACTGATTGTAGGCCTTCAAAACCCATTCCCGCTATCTCTTCCGCTGGCGTATCTGTTCCAGGGGCTTATCGGAATCACAGCGGCGATTTTCAGTATGTCCCTGCTCAATATAAGCGATCGCCACAGCCGCCTGTATCGTATGTGGATTGCCGTGCTGGCAATCAACATCTGTGTAACGCCACTTATCATGTATCTGGCGCGTGATGGCGGTTATTCGACTGATGGTATTGGTATCACATTCAGTATTCTGACGGGTGTCTGGTTGATCAGTCAGCTGGTTTACATTTATACACTGTCCACACACTGGCGCCAGTCCCTGCTGGTGAGATTCTGGTTTACGGCAGTGACGATCCACACCTGGGCGATGGCTGCCTGGCCAATGCTGATGAACAGCTCGCTGGACCTGCGCATCGCACCTTACCACCTGGCGCAGCTCGCCACACTGCTGGACACTATTGTTTTGTCAGCGCTGATCGCGTACACCATGCGCAGTGAACAACATTCTCGCATCAAGGCACAACAAAAGGCGGTAGAAAGCTTGCGCCTGTCTCATGATCTTGAACATGCCAAGTCCAATTTTGTCTCTGCTGTGGGCCATGACCTGCGCGGCCCAATCCAGGCGATCAGTCATTACACCGAAGCCTTCCGACTGAAACAACCCAATCACCATGATCGCGATCTCGACGCTATCGATCAGAACGTGAAAAACGTCTCAGAGCTGATCGACAACATGATCAGGCTTTCCCGTGTCGAGCGCCAGGCAAGCAACCCGGTGCTCGAAGCTGTCAGGCTGGAACAATTACTGATGGAACTGAAGTCAGAATTCAGCCCCAGAGCTGCAAGCAAGAAACTGTCGCTTATCATGGAAAATACAGCAGCGGTTGTATTCACTGACCGCATCAGCCTGAGTCAGATTTTGCGCAACCTCCTGGACAACGCCCTGAAGTACTCTGAGCGTGGGGAAATACGCGTGTCCGCGCGTCAGAGAGGCTCAAAGGTTATTTTGTCGGTCAGAGATTCCGGGGTTGGCATCCCTGAGGACCGACTACCGCATATTTTTACAGCCTTTTACCAGGGGCAGTCGGGCAAAGGCATAGGACTGGGCCTGTCGATAGTGAAGCGACTTGCGAACCTGCTGGATATCAGTATTGATGTGGCATCCACCGTCGGGTATGGCACCCGTTTTACCTTGACACTGGAATCAGCGACCTCAGATCAGCACCAGTCAGAATTGGCCGCACACAAAAAAGAAAGCCTCCCGCACAAACAGCTGATAACCTCACTCGAGGGTATATCCGTGCTGGTGATCGATTACCGAGGCGCCCTCGCACCATTGCATCAGTATCTGACCAGCTGGGGCGCCAGCGTGACCCACATTTCTGACAACAATGACCTGTCAACGATAAATGGCGCTACCGAAGGAGCCAGTATCTGCGTGATTGATAGTGTTGCGTACCTGAGCGGTCAAGCCTGGATGAACGTGTTGGAAAACACATCAGTGATAGTTGTCACGGCAGCGGATGAAACCCTTCCTGCCAGCCGGTTGAGATCCGCCAGCCACCTTGTAATAGACGCGAAAATTTCACCCATGAAGTTCCGTTCGCTGATCCATCGCAAGCTGCATATGAGGGCATCAGCCTGATACTGAATTCTCGCGCTGGCGCTCCTTGATCGCGCGCAGGCAGCTGATCCGGTTACTGACATTAAAATTCTTGAACATGTGATTCACATGTGTTTTAACGGTCGCTTTGCTGATACATAGATGGTCTGCAATCTCCTGGTTGCTCAGACCTTTCTCCATTAGTCCGGCGATCTCCAGCTGCCGTCGTGTCAGGCCGCCCATGAGTAACGAGTCGGCAGCTGCGTCAGTAGCAGTGTCAATCGCGTCGACCATCAAGTGCCTGGGGAGATGAATCTGTCCCTGTCGACACTCTTCTATGGCATCCAGTATCTGATAAACGCTATAGGACTTGGGAAGGTAGGCTATGGCGCCCAGCTCGATGACATGCTGGATAACTGCAGGATCCTCAACCGAGGACAACACCATGACGGGCGTAGAATTGTGGCTTTGCTGAAGGTAGCGCAGCAATTCAATGCCACCCATGCCAGGCATCATCAGGTCAATAATGAGCAAGTCATAGTCATTGCTGGCCATTAATGCGTCAGGTATCCATTCTGCGCTGGCATCAAATTCCACCTGATACTCATTGCTCGCAGCGAGTATGGCAGACTTCAGCCCCTCACAAAAAGACACATGATCATCAATCAGCAGAATCTTCAATTTTCAGTCTCGAACCTTATTTAAGCCTGCCCCAATTTTACCAGAATGTTTGCTAACAGACTGACAGCTCTACTTTTTGTTACAGAGATTCAACCTTTGGGTTGATGGTCAACCCAGTAATATCGGCCTAAGATTGAAAATGTGTAATTCCCCGTCAGCCAAGGAGAAAAAAATGAGTAAAAACAAAGGCAACGCTGAACAGACTGCCGAAACCAGCGATAACAGCAGCAAAGGCAACTCCAAGAATACAGGCGGGGGCACCGAACAATCCTTCAGAAACACGCCCCAGGCAAAGGACGATTTGTTCGGAACCGGGTCCGGACGGATTGATTATCAGGACTCAGTTTATTATCTGGATGTGATGAACAATGACCTGGCCGGCAATGCCAAGTGGCTCTGGTCAGTTGACGACGGCGTCAATGACAGCGGCGCCATGGAAGGATATGAAGCAGGCGATCTGTTGACGCAAGACGACGCTGGCGTCGCAGGGCTGCCTGAAAACACCAGTCAGTTTGGAGCCAACATCTGGATTACTACTGACGGTAAAATCGCCTACGATGCCGGCAGCATCACTGGCCAGCCCTCCGCGGATCTGACCGAACTGGCACTGGGCGACACGCTGACCGATAGTTTCATTTACGCTATCCGCATGTCCAATGGCACGCTAAGTTGGGCCCAGGCATCAGTGACAGTGACCGGTGTCAATGACACCCCAACCGTTGAAGCTGTAGCTATTTCAGCAATTGAAGACGGATCGGCTGTTTCCGGCACTTTCCAGGGCGACGACGTCGATTCGGACAATGACATCAATGACCTGACATACACCATTGTTGGCGGGCCAAATGCCGGCACGCTGACCAATAATGGCGACGGCACCTTTACATTCAACCCAGGCAGCGATTTCCAGAGTCTTGCCCAGGGTCAGCCTACTACCATCACCCTGAGTTATACCGCAACCGACCGCCATGGCGCAGTCTCTGATCCGGCATCACTGTCTATCACCGTGACCGGCGTCAATGATGCGCCGACGCTCGGCGCCGGCGCGGGTGCAGCCAATGAAGACGGCAACGTCGTAAGTATCGACCTTGCGCCGCTGGGCGATGACGTCGACAGCGACGACAGCGGCAGCAGCCTGACCTATTCGGTTACCGGCCAGCCAGCCGAAGGCAGCGCCAGCATCAGCGGCACCAGCCTTACATTTTCCCCTGATGATGATTTCCAGAACCTGGCCGAAGGCGAGACTCGCGACGTCATCGTTGAAGTAACCGCAACCGACACACATGGCGCCAGCGCCGTCAACAATGTCACCATCACCGTCACCGGCAAAAACGATGCTCCAACTGTTGAGGCAGTTTCAGTGGCGGCCGTTGAAGACGGTAACACGGTCACTGGCGCATTCGTTGGTGACGACGTCGATAGTGACGACAGCGGCAGCACCTTGCAGTACAACATTATCGGCGGTCCATCTGCCGGATCGCTGACCAACAATGGCGATGGCACGTTCACATTTGATCCGGGCAGCGACTTCCAGGGCCTGGCTAAAAACGAGTTGACCACCATAACACTGACCTACACGGCCACCGATAACAAAGGTGCGGTGTCAGCGCCAGCGACATTGACGATCGATGTAACTGGCATCAACGACGATCCGACGCTGGCTGCCGGCACCGGCACAGCTACCGAAGACGGCAGCGCGATCGCCGTTGATCTGTCCGCGCTGGGCGCTGATGTCGACAGCGACAATGACGGCAGCAATCTCAGCTACAGCATCAGCGGGGCTCCATCAGAAGGCAGCGCCAGTATCACTGGTACCAGCCTGAGCTTTGCACCTGGCAGCGACTTCCAGGACCTGAACGAGGGTGAAACGCGTCAGGTTGTCATTGGTGTAACAGCTACTGATGCCCACGGTGCCAGCGCCAGCAACGATGTCACTATCACCGTCACCGGCACTAATGATGCGCCGACGCTTGCGGCAGCTACACTTGCTGCGCAGGAAGATGGCAATACCGCTTCGCTGGACCTGACCACACTGGGTGATGACGTAGATAGCGAAGACACTGGCAGCTCCCTTACCTACAGCCTGCTCAGCACAGCGCCCGGCGGCTCGGCTTCCATCGACGCAAACGGCGTACTGAGCTTTGACCCCGGTACAGACTTCCAGAATCTCGCCAAAGATCAGGCTACCAGCTTCGATTTGCAGGTACAGGCAACCGATTCCCGGGGTGCCAGCACAAGCAACACCGTCACTGTAACGGTCACGGGCGCGAATGATGCGCCTACGCTGGCAGCCTCAGCTATCGCCGCTACAGAAGATGGCTCTGCTGTTACGCTGGACCTGACCGCACTCGGCAATGATATCGATAGTGATGACGACGGCAGCACGCTGGAATACGTGGTTCTCAATACGCCTGCCGGTGGCAGTACTGAAGTTAATGGCTCGGTACTCAGCTTTAACCCGGACGGTGACTTCCAGTCTCTTGCGCAGGGTGAAACCACCACTGTTGATCTTCAGGTTCAGGTCACGGACAAACACGGGGCAAGCGCTACCAATACCGTCACCGTGACTGTCACTGGTGTTAATGACGCACCGGAGATAACCGGCGGCGACAGCAGTGCAACGGTTACCATGAACCCGATTCAGGCGCCATTCAAGGTTGAGCAATGGGTCGGTTACAACTCCGACAAACTGTCGAATCTGCAGACCTACGCAGCCAATAATTCACCCGACTACACTGTATACACCAGTGTCGTAGACTACACGGATGACCCAGGTGGTTTTGCCGGAGAGATACCCGGCAGCACCCCGTGGCCAGCGGCGCAGGCCACGGGTGAAAGCACAACGGGTGGTATCAACAACAACTTCTTCGCCAGATTAACGACGCAGATCCTGATCACAGAGGCCGACACATACACCTTCCGCACGTTCAACGATGATGGTGTGTTTTTGTCAGTTAACAATGACTACATCATCAGCAATTCAGGTTACTTCGCGGAAACAGCCTTCGAAGGCACCAAGTATCTTGAGCCCGGCATCTATCCGCTTGAACTGTATTTCTATGAGGGTGGTGGCGAAGCATCATTGGAATTGAGCTACAAAAACTCCACTGGTATCTATCAGCATGTTGGTAACAGCACACTGAAGGCCAATGGCACGCTTAATTTTGAAGACGTCGACCTCACTGACGTTCACAGCGTTAGCACCAATGCTGCCAACAGCGGCACGGTCGGGACTCTGACGGCGTCAGTGACAACTGATACAACCGGCAATGGTACTGGTGGCAACATCGCCTGGACCTATGAGCTCAGTGGAGAAGAACAGGAGAGCCTCAAATCGCTTGCCGAGGGTGAAACGGCGGAGCAGGAATTTGTAGTGACTGTCAGCGATGGCAAGGGTGGCACGGACACCCAGACCGTGAGCATCACAATTGAAGGCGCCAATGATGTTGCCGAGCTGGGTAACGCAGTGGTCGACCTGACCGAGACAGATTCTCAGCTCACTGCGTCTGGCACCTTGTCGATAACTGATGTCGATAATGGCGAGGCATTCTTCAATGCCCAAACAAATACTGCTGGCACCTATGGCAGTTTCAGTATCGATGCCAATGGTAACTGGAGCTTCGCCTCCGATGGTGCACTAAACGACCTGGAAGAAGGCGAGCTGGTCACTGATATCTTTACTGTAAGCAGTGTTGACGGTACAACCAGCACCGTGACCGTTAACATCACCGGCACCCCTGATGGCCCAACCGCTGAAGACGACAGCAATGCGCTGACTGCCAGTGCAGCAACAACCAATACTGACAACACGGTTTACTGGGTTGACTGGACCAGCGCGACGCTTGTCTCTCAGGTCGGTGGTAGAAACCCCACTTATCTGGTGCAGGGAACCATCACACTAAGTGACCGGACTATTGGTGTCACATATCAAGGTCAGGCTGCCGAGCCCTGGGGTTCTGTGCCAGGTGTCCAGTTTAACGATGCCGGCAGTGAAGACTATTATGTCACCAAGAACGGGGGCGTGATTACCAGCACCGAAGGCGTTGGAGTATACACTTCTGCTGAGGTTGCTAACGGACCTACCAACAACGACATAATCCGACTGAATCATGCGGACTCTCCTCGCACGCTGACATTCTCCGAACCGGTCGAAAACCTGTTCTTTGCCATCGTCAGCATGAACAGAAATGGATATATCTTCGACCAGGACTTCGAAGTGGTCTCCAGTGCCGACAGCAGCTCAGACTCTGGTTATTTCGGATGGACCGATGCCTGGGTCAAAACCAACCCGGAGCCAGGTCGTTACGGCATCAGCACCGACTCGACTGTCACCGGAGTATACGGTCAAACAGAGTTCCATGGTGTGCTGGCCATCAACAACGCACTGGACTCCCTGACCTGGGAAAGCCAGGCCGATGAAAATTGGAACGCGTTCACCATCGGCACCTATGGTGTTGCCCAATCTGCGACGGTTTCCGGAAACGTACTGAGCAATGATGACCTTGGCACCGCAGCGACATTCGAAGTCAGCAATGTTAACGGCAGCGCCATTGTGGGCAACTCGATTACTTTGACGCTGGCGTCTGGCGCCATTCTCAAAGTGGATCGGGATGGCAGCTATTTTTACGATGATCAGGGTCAGTTCACTACCCTGCCTGAAGGTGACACTTATACTGAGGTGATTGAATATACCGTCACCGACAACCTGGGCAATTCAGATACGGCAACGCTGAGCATTACGGTTACTGGGGCAGAAAACCCGTCGGCTCCTACCATTGCACCACTGAGCGTTACAGTGAGTGAGAAAAAGATTGACGGGGAGATTTCAAACATTCTTTTCGTCGATGACTCCAACGGCAGAAGCTGGAAGTCTTTGTGGTTTTCTTCTCTCGACGCTAATGGATATGACTACGACCAGACTACGATCGGGGTCAATAACAACCCCTCTCAAGACTTGAATAATTATGATCTTGTTATCTGGTCTGTCGGGGACAGAGCGTACACCAACCTTACCAGCCAGAATGTGAGTACGTTGACCAGCTACCTGCAACAGGGTGGCAAGCTTCTGTACGCGGGCGGGCACAGTGTCTATAGCGAGCCCAATATTTCAAGCTTCGCCAGTCAGTACCTGGGTATTTCCAACTATCAAAGTAATATGCCAACGATCAGTTCCAACTTGAACTCCGCTGTTGGGCCTGATGGCAGTTACACTTTGAACTCATATCCGGGTGGCACATACGGCGGGACGATGTTGTCGGCATTCAATGCCATTGGTTCAACAACGTCGATGTTGATGGAGATTCCAAACTGGGGCGCCTATAACTCAAGCAACGACATTGCCGTGGTCAATGACCCGGGTACGTTTGTGGCCGCCACATGGGGCTTCGATTTGGCACAGTTGGGCGCGCAGCACCGTGACGACTTCCTGGGCTATACGCTTGATCAAATGGGTGGCGCCACATTCCGCTTCGATCTACTGTCTGGCGCAAGCGATCCCGACGGCGGCATTCTGAGCGTGAGTGACCTGATACAGGTCGGTGGCCCTGCCGTTAATGCCAATGTGGACAGCAACGGCATACTGTCTTTTGACAAGGGCAGTGTCGACTTCCTGGATGAGGGCGAAACTGTTGATCTGACGTACCAGTACGATGTGGATGGTGCCAGCGCCAGTACAACCAATACTGTCACCATCACCGTTATAGGTGTAGCCGAAGACGTCGGTTAAGTCAGCCAGGCATTATTCTGTAACACTAAAGACCCCGCCTAGGCGGGGTCTTTGTTTCCAGCACTGTACTAAAACGAAGACCCGCATGCTGCTGCAACCGCTCGATCAATCTGGATCCCATCGCAGAGGCTGGCGTCCAGAAACCACCCGCCACCTCGCTACGGTCTATGTCCTGTGACAGGCAAATAGCGGCCTGTCCCAGCATACGCGCTGTGGCGCCGTAGCCGGGATCACGCTCACCATAAAGATTAGTGCGAACGGTTTCACCGCTGCGAGTGTGGCCCACAAACACCAGATCGAAGAAACCGGTACGTTGCATCTCCGGGCTGGGCCCTTCACCCGGTTTTGGCAGGAAGTGGCTCATCAGCCAGCGGGTGGGTGCCAGAGCAAAACCCAGCATCATCAATGACTGGCCACGCGCCGTGCGTCTGGCCCGCGCTTTGCCTTTGCTGTCGTCCCCCGTCATGACGGCTTCATCATAAAGAAAGTCCATTCCCCATGGATGACCAAGCAGCGCATGTGAGCGATGTACAACGCGGGTATTGATGCCCTCCATGACAAAAGGCGCAATCCAGCTCTCGATTTCTTCCTCACGGACAGCGGTGATCCTGTTTTGCCTGACCGTTGGCTTACGGTCAGGCGGGCAGATTGAATAGGGATCCTGCAGCTCCCGGCGCAGTGCCGGATCTGCGGCAGCCTCTTTAGCGACATTCATCATGCTGGCAACGGTTCCGCCAGAGAACCCACCCTTGAACTTTCTGACGCGCATTTTGATGTGCTGGCACGGCTCGCCGAATTGTTGTTGCGACTGTTGCTGGGTATACAGCACACCAAGATCGGAAGGGATGGAGTCAAAACCACAGCAATGCACGATTCGTGCACCGCTCTTTTTGGCTGCCTCTTCGTGGCGCTCAATCATGCGCCGTATCCACTGCGTTTCGCCGGTCAGATCGCAGTAATCGGTACCCGTCTCTGCGCAGACTTTGACCAGCGGCTCACCATAGAGTGCATAGGGGCCAACCGTGGAAATAATCACACTCGCCTGATCACACAGCACTCGAAGACTAGTCTCATCATTGGCATCGACGATGAGGAAATCTGGCGTATGAGGACCGTCCAGTGATTTTTGCAGTGCCTTTAAACGTTCTTCCGAGCGCGCCGCCATCAGCCACTTAAGCGAACCATCGTGGTTGAGTGCATGAAGATAGCGACAGAGAATCTGCCCGACAAAACTTGTCGCGCCAAACACGATCAGTGATTTTTGCATATCGGGCCTCATGATGAGCGGGTTAATCGAAGTTCGATTTTATTTAGCTTTCTAAGGATCACGCGGTGTTGCAAGGGAGAGTAGAACCAGGGTTTTGGCAATGAGCTGTCTGTCAACGTTAGACAGCTTTCGGCCAGAGGGATATCTTTAGCGGGTCTTTCACAGAACTGCCTGGCTGAAGCTTCGTCCATTATTTCGAAGGGGTAAAATCCACAATTGCCTTTGCGCTCTGCGACTCGCATCGCCCAGGTACGCTTGCGGCCTCGCCAGGCAGGGACGCCAGGCAGCCAGGCTACAAATGGATTTTTCATGTATACCATTTGGGACAATTTCTTTCGGGCCTGTTGTTCATTATCGGCCTCGTTGCTCGAAAAATGCCAGTTTGCTCGCAGAAGCACATCCTTGCGCGTCAGAAATACATCAGAGTAATGCGCACCCGCACTGCGATTCAGCCGATTAATGTGATATCCGTTCAGTTTTGGAACAAAAGTAATTTTTTCTTTAAGTCGTTTTATAAACCCAGGGTGTAGCAGACCATTAAATTTATTTTCTTCGTATAGCGCATGCCACTGCGGCACTTCATCTGTAAGAAGTGGTCGCACGACCTGCATATCATCCTGAATTGTGCAGATCAGGGGGTTTCCGGAAACAGCTTCGATCGCCGATTGCATATTTTTATACAATCCGCCATGCAGTTTTCCCTCACCTGATTCGTATTTCGCCTGTTGCCTGATATCGCAGTTCTTTGCCAGATCATCCAATATCGAGAGAGTGAAAGCATCATCACTGTTGTCATCCCAGATGATAACGTTGCAATTGGGTACACAGCGAAGAATGCTGTCCACGCAATTTTTCAGGAAGTCGCCCCGATTGAATGAAAAAACCAGAAACTGCAGTGGTATGGATTTAGTATCAATCATACTTTCAAGATTATTTTTACTGTAATCGCAGCTGCTGTCTTTCCGCCTCCACACGACTCAGGAACTCTGCGCGCCGTTCAGCAATAAACTCAGCCCAGGGTTGTTGATTAAGCAGTGGATGTGGACGCACCTGAACACGCATGGCGTGCTCTATACCTTCAAAGGGTTGCTCCGGGTGACCTGTCAGATAGATATCCAGATCCAGTTGCGCCATATTGTCGAAGCCTGCCAGTGAGTCTTCCACCAGGGTCGGAAAGCGCGGGTTATTGACAAGCTGAACACCTGCGTTCGGACCATTGCAGCCAAAGTAACCAACGGTGTAGGTCTGCCCCATATCTTCCACTTCCAGACTCCAGACCGTGCACCCGGGGGTGTGACCTGGCGCTACCGTAGGCGTCAGTGTAACGCCGCCCAGCGCAATCGACTCACCATCCTGCAGGCGTCGATCAACAACCACCGGCTCCCAGCCCTCGAAAGCAAGTGGAGAAAGATCCTGCCCTGCTTCAAGTGCATCGGCATCCGCATCAGAGGCCATGACCTGCGCGCCTGTCATTCGCTTCATGATAGCGTGGCCCTGAATGTGATCGAAATGCGCGTGGCTGGAGAGAATGATTTCTATGTCTTCGACCCTGAATCCCAGCTTGTCGACACTGTCGCGTATCTGCACCGGCATATCATGCACACCGGTATCGATCAGTATGTGGCCTTCAGGAGTGGCGATAAGATAGGAAGCAAGGTTAAGTGCACCCACGTAATAGACGTTGCCGATAATACGGAAAGGCTCAACAGGTTCTGACTGATGCGTGTGAAAAACCAGCCCGCTGTTGATGCGATCCTCCATGGACATGCGATCAATGCGGCCGGGAATACCGGTGTTTTGCTGGGCGTACAAGTCAGCTGAGCAACAAACCATTGCCAGAGTTGCCGCCAGTATTTTTATTTTTCGCACTCATTCACCTTTTATGCGGCCGAGCTCCTCGCGCAGCTCATACCCCTTGTCAGTCACAATTCTTTCGAGCACTACAAGACGCTGTTTGACCGCGTCGAGTTCCTTCTGAACGGCACTTTCATTAACTTCTGACATCTTCGCATTGAGCTTGGCCATGCTTTTGCGATACTCAAAAAACTGAGTAATAAGAACGATCAGAACGATAAATGTAAAGACTTCCATCTTGCGCCTCCCTTAGTAAATTCAGACCACCTCCGCCAGGTTGCCGTATTCCTCCAGCCAGCTTTTGCGGTCCGCTGCACGCTTCTTGGCGAGCATCATGTCCAGTGCCTCTTCGGTTTCGCTGTAGCCAGCGCGTCGGTCGTCCTCTGGCACAACCAGTTGAACCAGTCGCCGCGTATCCGGACTCATTGTTGTCTCTCGTAATTGCAGCGGATTCATTTCACCAAGACCTTTGAATCGTTGCACATTGGGGCGAGCAGATTTTTTCTCGGCGGCGATTCGGTCGAGAATGCCGTTTTTTTCATCTTCGTCCAGCGCGTAGTGAACATCCTTGCCTACGTCGATACGGTAAAGCGGCGGCATCGCCACAAAGACACGTCCGGCCGCCACCAGCGGCTTGAAGTGTCGCACGAACAAAGCACACAACAGGGTTGCGATGTGCAGACCATCAGAGTCGGCGTCAGCCAGAATACAGACCTTGCCATACCGCAGACCGGTTAAATCGTTTGAGCCCGGATCCACCCCTAGTGCGACGGCAATGTCGTGCACTTCCTGAGACGCCAGAATCTCATTGGAATCAACCTCCCAGGTGTTCAGGATTTTACCGCGCAATGGCATGATGGCCTGGGTTTCTCGGTCGCGCGCCTGCTTGGCTGAGCCACCTGCCGAGTCACCCTCCACGAGAAACAACTCGCCCGCCATCACATCCTGGGTCGCGCAGTCTGCCAGCTTGCCCGGCAGTGCAGGACCAGATGTCACTTTTTTGCGCGCCACTTTCTTGCTCGCCTTCATTCTGCTTTGCGCATTGTTGATACAAAGCTCGGCGAGCGCCAACGCATCATCAGTATGCTGGTTCAGCCAAAGACTGAAAGCATCTTTGACAACGCCTGCGACAAACACCGCGCATTGACGCGATGAAAGGCGTTCTTTGGTCTGACCGGAGAACTGCGGGTCTTTCATTTTGATCGACAGCACGTAGCTGCAGCGATCCCAGATATCATCAGGCGTCAGTTTGACCCCGCGAGGCAGCAGGTTTCGGAACTCGCAAAATTCGCGCATGGCATCAAGAAGGCCGGTTCGCAGACCGTTGACATGAGTACCACCCTGCGCGGTCGGAATCAGGTTGACGTAACTTTCCTGCAGCAGTTCACCGCCCTCGGGCTGCCACAGAACGGCCCATTCAACGGCCTCATCATTGCCTTTCATATCACCAGTGAATGGCTCAACCGGCAGAGTCAGATAATCACCCGTTCCCTGCAGAATGTAGTCGGTAAGACCTTCCTGGAAACACCACTCCTCACTTTGCGCTTTGTCTTCACTGACAGTGTCATCAATAAAGATAACGCGCAATCCGGAGCACAGCACTGCCTTGGCTCGCAGTACGTGTTTCAGTCGCGGAATGGAAACGCGAGGCGAATCAAAATATTTCTCATCGGGCAGAAAGCGCAAAGTCGTGCCTGTATTGCGCTTGCCAACCGTGCCAATCTCTTTCAGCTCAGTGTCTTTGTCACCATTCGCAAAACGCATCTGGTAGACACCACCATTGCGGCGCACAGTGACCTCAACATAATGCGACAGTGCGTTGACTACCGACACACCCACGCCGTGCAGACCACCGGAAAAATTGTAGTTCTTGTCGGAGAACTTGCCACCTGCGTGCAGGCGCGTGAGGATCAGTTCCACGCCCGACACCTTCTCCTCCGGGTGAATGTCGACAGGCATGCCGCGACCATCGTCCTCGACTTCAATAGAACCGTCTTTGTGCAGGGTCAGGGTGATGGTTTTGGCATGACCCGCAAGCGCCTCATCGACGCTGTTGTCCAGTACTTCCTGGACCAGGTGATTGGGTCGGGTGGTGTCAGTGTACATGCCGGGTCGTTTCCTGACCGGATCCAGACCAGTCAGTACTTCAATGGCATCTGCGTTATAACTACTACTCATAGACTACTCGTTCTCTGCGTTCGAGACTGTATTTTTGTTTTGGATTCAGTAACCGGCGGCTCGCTCGTCGATCTGAATCTTGAAGTTTTCCAGACGGTGCACCCAGGTATTGATTTCACCATTGTCCTGCAGTTCCAACCATCGGTAGGCTGGAGTTTTTCTGTCGAGTGCAAAATCCTCCACACCAGGTTTGAACTGGATACAGGTCGATGGAGTGCAGATATAGCGAATGCCGTCGTAGACCGCGTCCAGCTCTTGATGGATATGACCGTAAACAACGGCCCTGACCGATGAATAGCGGGCCAATAGCTCACGAAACTCATCGGCGTTGTGCAGGCCAATATCGCTCATCCACCCGGCGTTGCCCTGAATAGGATTATGATGCAAAAAGATGAGACTGTGCTGCAGAGACTTGTTTCGCTCGACGGACTCCAATAACTGAGCAAGGCGCTGCAATTCCGACTCCGGCAAGAGACCGTGCACACTGCCCCGCACGCTGGTATCAAGCATGATCAACAGCCAGTTACCAAGGGCCGCATCGCCGATGAAGGGGTTGTCGGCAAGCGCAAGAGAGGTCATCACCTCCCGATCATCATGGTTGCCGGGTATCCAGTAGTAAGGACATGACAGTTTGCGAACGGCGGCGTCGAAATGCAGGTAGGCCTGCTCTGATGCGTCCTGAGCGATATCGCCGGTGGCTACGATGAGATCTGCCGACAATGAATCATTGGCTATATCTGAAATGATGCGTTCAAAACTGACCGAAGTGTTCATTCCGAGCAGGGCCTGCTCTGAATTGCCAAACAAGTGTGTATCTGTGATCTGCAGTATTCGCATAAGCGAGATCACAAAACCAGGTCAGTCAATGGAAAGGAGACTGGACGGACGCGCATCGGCATCAGAGGCAAGACACAGCTGCAACCATTGCGCAAGAAATTCATTAATCTGCCTCTTTTCATCCTGATGATACATATCCGCATTCGGTACTGCGCTGCGTGCCGGTATGCGCCGTCGTCCCTGATAACTCACTGGCTCGGCGGTTCTGGCATCGAAGTAAAGCCTTACATCGATGACTGGCATACTGAGTCTCGCAGGCCAGGCCGACCGTCCATTAGCCAGCGCCACTTGCAGTGTCGCCGTGTAGGGAAAAGACTCTGTCAGGGTAAACATCACGTTCAAATCGTCGCCCAGACGGTGCTTCCACACGCGACCCTCTTTACTCGATTCTAGATCAGGCATCAGCGTTAGTAAACGTCTAAAATTGCGATCACAGGTACGCATGTACGCGGCCAGATCAACGCGATATCGCGGTCGAAATTCAGGATCCGCCAAAGAGGGATAGAAGCTGTTACTCACTACCTGAAACCTCATTGCCACCACTCAGCAGGGAGCTGTGATGCAGCTGCAGCCATTGCAGGGCGATGATCGCCATGGCATTGTCGATCACGCCTTGCGACAGCAGGTCTATCGCTTCAGACACAGACAGTACGACCACTTTGATGTCTTCATGCTCTTCGTCTAGCCCAAAGACACCGCCGGCATTCGCAGCGTCTACCTGGGCATAAAAAACACTGATACGCTCATCGCTGCCGCCGGGGCTGTTGTAATAATCACAGATAAAGCGCAGATTGCTGATGCTCAGGCCGGTTTCTTCCTGAACCTCTCGCATGGCCATCTGTTCGATACTTTCGTTCGCATCAAGCATACCGGCAACCAGCTCCAGCGCCCACGGCGCCCGATCGGTCTCATCAATCTGCCCGACCCTGAACTGTTCCACCAGGACCAGCTGGTCGCGCTTCGGATCATGTAACAGGACACCAGCAGCCCTGCCACGGCAAAACAGCTCTCGCGTAAAGGAATCACTCCACCCGCCCTTGTAGAGGCGATGACGCAGCGTCAGACGCTGCACAGAGAAAAATCCCTTAAACGCCGTTTCGCGCGCAACAATTTCTACATCAGAGCGACTGAAAACAGGTTTGTAAGTCATGAACGGCAGATGCCCTCAATCGAAAAAGCAGGCTTTCAAAAGGTGGCCATTATGCCGCAGAGGGGATTCGACTGCCACCTTGCCGGCTTTGAGCCCGCAAGGTGACGAGGATGCATGCGCCTGTCAGTTACTGACGCTGGACAGGCGCATATTGACCAGAGGATCCAACAGTCGGTACCAGATGGATGTTGGACGAATCGGTTGTTCCAGACTGACCAGACACAGACAATCAGTGTCCATGGTCGCTGTTGGCTGATGCTTCTCGCCAGCATTACGCACCACAAAATCGCCACGCACGTACTGACCTTCTGCATCCGAGAAGCTGCCTTTCAGCAGTACTGTGATTTCTTCGCCGTGGTGCTCATGCTCGGGCATTTGACCGCCGGCTTTGATATCGTAAAGCGCAATATCACGACCAGCACTGCCCAGCCCGACAGGGGCCACCCGCAAATACCTGCCCAGCTGCACCCAGCGCATTGACTCAAGTGGTACCTGGGTCAATTTCTGGAGAATTCGTGGCATGCCTGACATTGCTGCACTGTGATTGTCCGCCTGCACGGTCCTGGCAGATTCCGGCACGCTTATGTCGGCTTTCTTGCCGGCATCGGCAGCTCGCGCATCAATTGTGTTCATAAGACGCATGAAGTCATCATCCTGCGACGAGGAATCCGCATCCACTGCTGGCTCCATGGCTGCCATGATCTGCGCGCCGAGATCACTCAGCTGCTGGGCGTGCGCCCTGCATTTGGCACAGAATTCCAGATGCGCTGCCACGCAAATCGCCTCCGATGTCGGCAGTGTACCCGCCGCATAATCGGTCAGAAATCTTGAATCTGGATGAAATGTAACCATGTTGATACCTGTTGTTCGCGTAAGCTTTGTCTACCGCTGCAATATTTCTAAGATCAATCAGATCAGCGGTCAATTAAAATTTGCATCTTGCTTAATGCCAACCGGATACGAGACTTGACGGTACCCAGCGGCAAACCCATTTCCTCTGCCACTTCATTGTGCGACTTGCCTTCCATAAACGCTTTGTACAGCACCTGCAGCTGCTCATCAGGTAAAGTCTGCATGGCCTGTTTGATCACTTGCTCAGCCCGACGCTGTTGCAGATCCACCAGTGGTTCCGGTGACTCGGCGTCATGCCAGATATCTTCAACATCAATCTTTCTGTCGTTTCGCTCATTGCGACGGATAAAGTCAATTCGCGTGTTCCGTGCAATGGTGAATATCCACGTATTCACACTGGCCTTGGACGGATTAAATGAAGCCGCTTTGTTCCAGACCTTGATCAGCACTTCCTGTGTGATCTCCTCCGCCTCCGTACGGTCAGCGGAAGCGCCCATGCTTTTCAGCAGAAAGGCTCTGATCATGGGTGTGTAATGTTGGTAAAGCCGCTGGAATGCCGATCTGTCACGCTTGTGCGCGACTAATCGAACCAGCTCCGCCCAGGGATCTGGCTCACTGCGGCGATTCACTACTGCACTGGCTGCATTTTCCATATCGTCGTTGTTATCCACATAGTGTCCATGCGTTTGAGGTGAATTACGGACCGGATTCAACACTGGATCACCAAGCCGGTACAATTTTTGGTTCTGATTGACGATTGCGGTCACTGCCCAGACCTGCCGGATTGATCCGCAAGTCGGCAGGGCTCGTAACACTCACTAGCACAAACGCCGTCTGACTTCTGACATCCAGGAAGGCAGGGTTTATCCGCGCAGACGCTATGGCATTTCCACATTCGTTCAATTGTGGGCTGCCCTTCAGGCAAGCTTACGCGCAACAGGTGAGATATACAATTATGGCCACGAACATGAGTTCCGTTACGGAGAATTTGCGCGCCGCATTACTGCGCGACTTCAAGGAATTCTATCGCGAACCCTCCTTGTCCAGGCTGGATGGGCTGGATCGGATATACACTCAGGACATCGAATTCCACGACCCGGTCCGTTCTCTGTACGGAAGGCTGGCGGTCAAGAATCAGCTGCGCGGCCTCTTATCTCAGGCACACAGCGTGCAGATGATCTGCGAAGATGAGCAAATAAGCGACAACAGCGCCACCCTGGTCTGGAAGATGCGTTTTAGACACAAAAAAATCAAGCCAAATCAGGTGCTTGAATCAAGAGGCATCACTCTGATACGTTATACGGACCGCATCTACTATCAGGAAGATTTTTTCGACATGGGATCAGCCGTGTATCAGCACATTCCCCTGCTTGGATCCGTATTGCGACTGGTTAACAGGCGGATCGGAGGCTAGTGCCGATGCACAGCGCGATCTACAGTGGCCGGGTCCGTCATCGTCGCCTGCAGCCAAAACGCCACCACTTCTCCTATCCGGTCTTCATGATGTATCTCGACCTCGATGAACTTGACGAGGTATTCGGCAGGCGCTGGATCTGGTCGCACAAACGACCCGCACCGGCCTGGTTTCGGCGCTCGGACTATCTGGGCCCTGCCAACGTCCCGCTCAAACAGGCGGTCTATGATCGAGTAGAACAGGAGACTGGTGAGCGACCGACCGGACCAGTCCGACTGTTGACCAACCTTCGTTACTTTGGATATCTGATCAACCCGATCAGTTGCTACTACGTGTTCGACCAGGAAAACAATCTGCAACACATTGTCGCCGAAGTAACCAACACACCCTGGCGTGAAACTACCAGCTACGTGATTCCCTGCTCTCCGGAGCGCGACACCCTGCATACCTTCGACAAGCAGATGCACGTCTCGCCCTTCATGCCGATGGACATGCAGTATCACTGGCGGGCCACTACACCCGCCGATCGCCTGAATATCAACCTGCAGAACTGGCGTGACGGCGAACAGGCGTTTAATGCCAGCCTCTCTCTTACCTCACGACCTGTCACGACCGGCAATCTGCTTCGTACCCTGCTGTCGTATCCATTGATGACCTTGCAGGTCGCCGCCGCCATTTACTGGCAGGCATTGCGGATATTTTTGAAACGCATACCGTTTGTCCCCCATCCCAAGCGGATGATGATGAGGAGCTAGATCAAACCATGAAATCACCCGGCAACTATCAGGCAGGACTGGTCAACACCGGCGCCGTCGCCAGCAGCACGACTCAACCGGCTCAGGGCACCCGAAGCCAGCAGCTGGCGCGCAATCTGCTGTTTCGACGGCTCAAGGGACTTTCGCGCGGCATGTTGACCATCACCGAGGGGACCGAACAGTTTCACTTTGGTGACAGCAGCACCAGCCCGGTCCATGCCAACGTCGTTGTGACAGACCCTGAGTTCTACAGCGCGGTGGCATGGAATGGCAGCATCGGCGGAGCGGAGTCCTATATGCAGCAGCACTGGCATACGCCAGATCTGGTGGCGCTGGTTCGCATCATGGTGCTGAACCTCAGTTTTCTACAGGGGATGGATCGCGGCAAATCAATGGGTGCACGCGTGCTCAACTGGTTTGCGCACAAAACCAATCGCAATACGGTCAGCGGCTCGCGCAAAAACATTGCTGCCCACTATGACCTGAGTAACGACTTCTTTTCGCTGTTTCTTGACCCGACAATGATGTACTCAGCGGCTATTTTCCGTCACCAGTCTCAGACGCTTCACGAGGCATCTACTGCCAAGCTGACGCATATCTGCGAAAGACTGCAACTCAAGCCCAGCGACCATCTGGTTGAAATTGGCACCGGCTGGGGCGGTATGGCCATCCACGCCGCCAAGCATTATGGGTGCCGTGTGACCACTACCACCATCTCAAAGCAGCAATACGAGTACACCCGTCAGCGTATCGCAGAGGAAGGTCTGGAAGACCGGATCGAGCTGCTGATGAGTGATTACCGGGACCTGCAGGGTAAGTATGACAAGCTGGTTTCCATCGAAATGATCGAGGCAGTCGGTCACCAGTATTTCGCCACCTACTTCGAAAAATGTGCCTCGTTGCTGAAACCCGATGGTCTGATGCTGATTCAGGCCATTACAATTTCCGATCAGCGCTACGAAAAATCACTGCAGCAGGTCGACTTCATTCAGCGCTACATATTCCCGGGCGGGTGTTTGCCGTGTAATGCGATCATTGCCGGCCAGGTGGCTGAGCATACCGATCTGCAGATTGTCGGGCTGGAGGACATCACTCGAGACTATGCGATGACACTCGATCACTGGCGTCGCGCCTTCCTCAGCAAACTCGACAGTGTGCGTGCTCAGGGCTTTGATGAAGCCTTCATTCGCATGTGGGACTACTATCTGGCCTATTGCCAGGGCGGCTTCATGGAGCGCGTCATCCATACAGCGCAGATTCTCATGGCAAAACCTGAGTATCGACTGGCGCCCCTGCATGCCCGCATTCCGGCAGGCACCTCGGGTCAAGGCCGAGCCTGAGGCGAATCATGGCAGCACCTGATTCGCTAATGGCGGGCGGTCTGAGCGAACGTCAACATATTGTGCTCAACGCGGTCGTCTTCCAGGTCGCCTGGCTGGTATGCGTGTGGTTCGGCTCGCTGGTTGCTGTGCTGACTACCGTCGCTGTGGTGGCGCTGCACCTGACGCTGGTAAACAATGCCCGCGCTGAGCTGCAGTATATCGGCAAGGTGCTGGCGATAGGTTTTACCTGTGACTGGCTTTTTGTACAGACCGGCGTGCTGGCGACTGGCGGCACGCTGCCGCCCGCCTGGCTGACCTGCCTTTGGGTGTTATTCGCCACCACCGTTGGTTACCCGATGCGTCTGTTTCACCATCGCATGGTGCTTTCAGCGCTGGGCGGCGGACTATTCGCACCGCTTTCCTATTTTGGTGGAGCAAAGATGGCGGGGGTTGCCCTGATGCAACCGGACTGGCTGGGCCTGTTGATCATCGGCCTTTCCTGGGCATTGATTTTTCCCTTGGTGATTCATTTGTACACTCAAGCCATCCGTCCTGCGGGAGTCGAATCATGAGAAAAGCGACCGGGCTGTTTTTGGGTATTCTTATTGGCAGCGTTTCCTCCGCCGCTTTCAGCAATAACACCGGGGAAATCACCATCCCGGATGACGTCTGGGCAGTGGGAACGGCGCGAACGCCTGATGGCAATGAGATTCAGTACTACGAGTTTCATTTTTCCAATGCGGAGCGAGAGCTGACAACTCGTGTGGAATACCGTTACCCGGATGGCGAATTGTTTGCAGAAAAGCAGCTCAGCTACCAGGAGCCACTGGCCAGCCCCGAGCTGAACCAGCAGGACCTGCGCAATAACGCCCGGATCCAGATCAGTCGAATTGCATCCGGCGACGAGCTGACTGTGGAGGTCAATTATCGCGGTCACGACGCCGAGCAGGCTGAACGGGTGCGTATCAGTAGCGACGACAACCTCATTATCGACGCAGGCTTTGATGTTTTTATCCGACAGAACTGGGACACGCTGGTACAGGGCGACAGAGTGACCGCTGACTTTCTGGTCCCTGCCCGTCTCGACAAGGTACGTATCGGTATCAGCCGCACGGATACAGAGGACTGCGCACAACCCGAGGGCGAGGTGCATTGTTTTCTGATTCGTCCGGCAGGTTTTCTGCGCGTGGTCAGCTGGTTTGTCGATCCGATCGCAATTGGCTATGACCCGCAGAGCCAGCGCTTGCGCGTCTTCAACGGCATCAGCAACTTACGCGACGAGCAGGGCGAATCGCGCAACGCACTGATTACCTTCGAATATTATTAAATAAAACGAGCACCCGCTTTTACGTTATAATCCTGCGCCTGAAGCGGAGGACCAGTTATGCCATTGCCGACACCGGCGCAGCGCCAGCACATTCATACCCGGAAAATCGATTTTGCAGGCTACGAACGCGACGATGGTATGTTTGACATCGAAGCTCACCTGACAGACACCAAGACCTATGCTTTCTCCAATAACTGGCGCGGCAATATTGAGCCAGGCGTGCCCATTCACGGTATGTGGTTACGCGTGACCATTGATGACAAGTTCGTTGTGCAGGACGTCGAGGCTTCGACCGATCACAGTCCGTTCGCAATGTGTCCCGATATCACGCCGGCCTACAAAGCATTAAAAGGGCTGACCATGGGGCCCGGCTGGCGCCAGGCAGTCCGACAGAAAGTCGGTGGCATTCAGGGCTGCACACACCTGACTGAATTGCTGTTTCCAATGGCGACTGTGGCCATTCAGACCATCCGGCCGCTGCAGAATCACCGGCGCAAGCTGGCCGACTCGGACAGCCGTCGCTCTGCCGGCAAACCGTTTGTGCTCAATACCTGCCATGCCTGGGCGGAGTTTTCACCGGTCGTGAAAGAGAACGCACCTGACTACTATGTGCCTGCGGAGCGCAGCGAACGTGCCAGCGCAACAATCGCCACTGACGCCACTACTCCTGCAACAAAGGAATAATCAGCGTAATCGCGACTCCTTCAAACTCCTGAATGTTCTCGGCACGGATATGCCCCTGGTGGAACTCGGTGATCAGTCGCGCGATATGAAGGCCCATGCCCAGGTGCGGTTCGCGCTGTTTCTCCTGCGGGCGCACCGAGATCATTGAGTCAAACAGACGCCCCTTCATTTCCTCTGGCAGGTAGGGGCCGTAGTTGGTCACCCGCAGGACAGCCCTACCTTTGATCGCCCGGCAAAACACGGTGATGGGCTTGCGGTAATAAGTGAACTCCACTGCATTGGCAATCAGCTTGTCCATCAGCTGGGCAATATATTCAGGGACCCCATTAATAATGACCGGCCCCTGCAGGTCGTCCTCAATCACGGCATCCGGATAGGCAAGTCGGTATCCCTCCACACAGCCGGCAACCACTTTGGCCAGATCAATGCGCTCTTTTTCCGAGGTCTGCAGCATCTGCTCAAGCCGCGTTGCCTCGCTCATATTGGTCAGGATCAGGTTGAGACGGTTGATGCCATCTTCAGCGCGCTGAATGTAGACCGCCGACTCACGATCGTGCACGGTCATGCCCAGGTTTTCGAGTGAGGAGCGCACCACGGTCACGGGTGTGCGCAGCTCATGCGACAGGCGTGAGGACATGTTTTCCAGATAGTTGGTGTACTGTCCAAGGCGCTCCACCATGTTGTAGAAACTGCGCGACAGGTCACCAATCTCATCAGAGTTGCGACTGGCCACGATGGTGTTCTTCAAGCGGCCATGGTCATCGATAATGTTTTCCGCCTGGTTGCGCAGTGCGCGGATGCGGGCGGAGATGCGTGAGGCAAAAAAGAACAGCCCGAAAGCCACCAGCAGCATCACACCCAGGATTGTATTGAACAGTGTTTCCAGCGCCTGATTGCGGAAGGTGCGCAAGCCGTTCATGTTCTGGTCAACCACCACAGCCCCCATCACCTCGCCGTCGGCAAAGATCGGATAGGCAGCTTCCAGAATGCGGGTCTGACTGGGATCAATGGTACGGAACTGCGTCATCGACTCTCCGTCCAGCGCCGCACTCAGATGCGCCCCCTCCAGCGTGCTGCCGACATAAAGATCGTCAATGAAGTCATTCGAAGGTTTGGTCAGGATCTGATAATAAAGCGGATGCAGAACATTATCTTCCATCCACGCCCAATAACGGTTGCGGCCCCGCTCGGTTTCTTCTGAAGCCAGCGTCAGCCCTGTGGCTGACTGAATGTCCCCGACACTCAGCAGTACTCGGCTGCCACGGTCGACAACCTGGATGCGCGAGTTGGTATGTCCCATGCCTTCCACGATCTTGTCGATCTCGGGTGTCGGTCGCAGCAGATTGCCAACCTCACTTCGCTGGTTCACATCAGAGGTGGCCACTACCGCTGTGACATTCCGGGTTTCCGGGTCATCCACATCATAGATGGCAAACCCAAGCCGCTGCCCGAGCATCGTCAAGGGTAAACGCAGCTCGACAACATACCCGTCCTCAGTTTCATACCACTGACCGCTGATCCTTTCCTCGTGGGTAAGCGCACCTATGTCCCGCAGGTCATTGCCAATCTCGTAGGCATAGATGAATTCCGGACCACGCGGCGAAATGACATAGCGATGCAATTCATTTTCCGGCGACACCAGCGAGATCTGCAGGAAGTCGCTGCGATGGATACTGAGGCTGTCTGGTGAGCGATACACCAGCTGGTTGTCGACAACCTTCATGTAGGCATAAAGATAGCGGTTGTGCTCGCCGACCAGCAGGCGAAAATTCAGCGACTCGTCGTTGTGGTAATAGCGCGAGAACTCGCTTTGCGGGTTCAATTGAGTGGCAATCGTATTGGCGCGACCGTAGGGCAGTTCGTAACGCTGATAGTCACGCCAGTCGACCAGTGATTCGTCGTCCAGGCTCAGTGGATAATAGATCGGATAGACATAGAGGTTATCGCTGCGGCGAAGCGTGGGACTGAAGGTACCTTCATCGAACAGTTCAGGCCGTTCATTCAGAGCGGTCGCCAGCGCCCTGGCGGTACCGAGCACAACCTGCTCCTGACCGCGACGCAGATAATCCTCCATCTCCAGAATGTACTGATAACCCAGCCAGGGTATGACCAGCAGAAAGCTGGACAGGAAAACCAGCTTGAAGCGAATACCGAAGGGGGTTTTCAATGCCCGGGCCATAAGAGCGATCCGAAGTTATTATGCGACGGCTAATTATTCGGCGCTGGCCGAACTCGCCGGGATATTCCAGCGATACCCCATGCCGTACACCGTTTCGATACAGTCGAAGTCAGGATCAACCTGCAGGAACTTCTTGCGTATGCGTTTGACATGGGAGGTGATGGTGCTGCCATCCACAAAAATCTTGGATTCCTGCATCAACACCTGGCGACTTTTTACGTGACCGGGAAATTTGACCAATGCGTGCACCATCCAGAACTCAGTCACTGTCAGTGGCACCGAGATGCCAGCCCACTGCACTGTGAGGCGGCCAATATCCAGCAGCAGCTTGTCGCGCTGCAGCAGGTTTTCCGGAGAGGTCGGCTGATTGAGGGCATCCTGGCGGCGGAACAGCGCGGCAATTCGCGCCGACAGGTGCGGCAGACTGATATCCTTGGTCAGGTAATCATCCGCACCCATACGCAGGCCGCTGACGGTATCAAAGTCGTTGTCCCTTGCCGTCAGGAAGATGATGGGCAGGGTTTCCGACATCGAGCGCAGCGACTGGCAAAGCGTAAAACCGCCGTCGATTTCGTTTTCCAGGCCGATATCGATGATTGCCAGATTCGGCAAACGCAGGTCAAAAGCCTTCATTGCCTCGCGGCGGTTTGGGAACGTCTGCACCTCATAGCCCTGCTTGCGCAGAACATCGGCATAGTTCTCACGAATGGCGGCTTCATCTTCTACGATCGCGATACGTCTTGCCATAGATCACCTTCAATACACGTGCACGAGCAGCCTGACTGCTGCGCCGACTATAACGCATTAGACGAGGCATTTAATCCGTCAGTTGGTGGCCATCTGTGCTTGTCAGTATTTTGCCACAATTAGTCAGGACAAAGCCCGGGTTTATGCCTGACGCTGCAATAAACCTGCGGTCTAATCGGTGACATAACAAAAATATCGACAGGCTGTACAGGTAAGGAAAGCACAAAGCGCGCCACCGTTGCCAACTTTGTGCTGACGTAACCAAGCCGACTGACACGCAGGAGTCTGATCAGATGGATTCACCCCAGAACACAACACCCTTCACCAAGAGTGGCATCAAACTGGTGATCGGCAACAAGAACTTTTCCTCATGGTCCATGCGCCCATGGTTGCTGCTGAAAAACTTCCAGATACCTTTCGAGGAAGTAAACGTTGCCCTGTACCAACGCAATACCGCGGAAAAACTCGGTCCACTGTCGCCCTCGTTAAAAGTACCGGCGCTAATCCACCAGGAAACCACTGTCTGGGAATCACTGGCCATCTGTGAATATATCAACGAGACTTTTCTGGATGGCCGCGGCTGGCCAGCGAGCCCGCGCAAGCGCGCCACTGCACGCTCGGTCTGCGCAGAGGTGCACGCTGAATTCCCGGCCTTGAAGCACGACTGGCCAATGAACTGTCAGGCCAGCGTAGACCTCAACGTATCTGAAAACATCGCCAACGAAATCGCACGTATCGACGCCATCTGGAGCTGCTGTCGCCGGAAATACGGCGCCGGCGACGAGTATCTGTTCGGCAGATTCTCGATTGCAGACTGTATGTACGCTCCCGTCGCCGTCACGTTTCGCGCCTATGGCGCCGTCCTGAGCGCTCCGGCACAACGCTATGCAGATACCCTCCTGAGCAACCCCTGGGTTAAGGATTGGGTAGCTCAGGGGCGCGCGGAACGCAACGAGCAGGTATCACTCGGAATAGTCAGCAATATGTAGTCGTTAGTGTGGGTAGTGGTAAGTGTGGGGCTGCTGATTGCTCCGCCATCGTGAATCTTCAGCAGGCCCTGGTGGCCTGCTTTTTTTGGCTGTCTCTACAAGTGTCCCGCATTCTGATCAAGCGCTCACTTCTGGCTGACTTCCTTACGGGCACCCACGCCAGCAATCCAGAGCCCACCACCCAGAATGACGGCCGCGAGCACGCCAAACACGAAACTGGCCAGCACCAGCCCGAATCCGACACCTGCACTCAAGCCAAGCCCAACCGCCAGCGCAATATTGCCACGACGGCGACGGACCTTTTTCTCTTTCTTCGTTTCCATGATGTCCCTCGTCTTGAATTCCTTGCTGCCAGCAACATTCGCCCAACGAGAAAGAGCGTCACAGGGTGACGCTCTCTCTACTCTTAGTACCGGCCTGTGGCCTGGATCGATAATTGATCGTTGAGATCAACTCAAGGTATCAACCTGAACCCGCAGGAAGGTGTTGGGCTCCAGCGTGTCCTCAGGCTCAAGATACACTTCCATGGCCTCGACCCGGATACAGTCGCCCGGCATCACCAGTGTTTCTTTGTCGTCGTACTCAATGCTGAGCGGTGTCACAATCGAGCTTTCACCTGCGCAGACTCGCACAATGCGCTCCTGAGAGTAGGAGACAACCTGCTTGCGGTCGTCCTCGAAAAACAGATATTCGTCGGGACCAGCCTGCATGCGGGCCTGCCACTCCAGATAAGAGTCTGTCATACCCTGCGCGTAAGACTGCCCTGCAAAAGAAGCGGCGATAAACGCTGCCGCAGCTGCCAGAATAGCCGTCATGCCTGACTTATGGTGAATTGACGTTTTCATATTTAGTCTCCTCGCCACGGTCATCGTCCATGGCTGATTCTATTCATGAATCATCAAGTTCACTTTCAGGGTACGGGCTATATCTTTAGATTTCAAGGGGGTAGGAACAGGCGGCAGCGGGCGCATTGCCGCCGCCGGCCTTGACGGGGAATTGGACTATCTGCGCTTGGGCAACACATCCTTCAGCTTGGCAGCCATTTCCTTGATGCTGCGTTCGGTTTCTGCCCAGTCGATACACGCATCTGTCACTGATACACCGTATTTCAGCTCCTTCAGATCCTTGGGGATCTTCTGGTTGCCGAAGTTAATGTTGCTCTCCAGCATGACACCGATGATCGACTCATTGCCTTCCAGAATCTGGTGCGTGACATCTTTCAGCACCAGTGACTGGATGGACGGATCCTTATTGGAGTTGGCGTGGCTGCAGTCGATCATGATATTGGTGCTCACTCCGCCCTTCTTCAGTGCTTCCTCGGCTTTCGCCACGTGTACCGAATCATAGTTGGGGCCGGCAGACCCGCCACGCAGCACAACGTGTGCGTAGGGATTGCCCTTGGTGCGTACCACAGCTACCTGACCGTCCTTGTTAATGCCGAGGAAGCGGTGCGGATGGCTGACTGACTGCATGGCATTGACAGCAACTGTCAAACCACCATCGGTGCCATTTTTGAAACCAACTGCTGATGACAGGCCACTGGACATTTCCCGGTGCGTCTGTGATTCGGTGGTGCGTGCACCAATAGCGGACCAGGCAATCAGATCCTGCAGGTACTGGGGAGAGATCGGGTCCAGGGCTTCGGTCGATGCCGGCAGCCCCATGCTGGCGACGTCCAGTAGCAGCTTGCGACCAATCTTCAGGCCTTCTTCAATCTGGAATGTGTCGTCCATGAACGGGTCATTGATCAACCCTTTCCAGCCAACGGAGGTACGCGGCTTTTCAAAATAGACGCGCATGACGATATACAGGCTGTCCTGCACCTCGTCCGCCAGCTTCTTCAGGCGTTCGGCGTAATCCATGGCCGCTTTCGGGTCATGGATGGAACACGGACCAACCACCACAAACAGTCGCGGATCTTTTCGATCCAGAATGTCGAAGATGGTCTGTCGACCCTTGCGAACGGATTCCAGCGCCGCTCCCTGCAGTGGCATCTTTTCCTTGAGTTGCTGCGGGGTCATCAATGTGTCAATGGACTCTATGTTGAGATCGTCTGCTTTGATATCTGTCATGCCTGTTAAACCTTGTGGTAGAGCTTGCGCCCTGTACTGTTGTATTCCTCTGCCATTTTCTGCATGCCTTCCAGCGCAGCCTGCTCCTCAGCATCCTGTGCTGCGGCGTAGTCACGCACTTCCTGGCTGATCTTCATGGAACAGAACTTGGGACCACACATGGAGCAGAAATGCGCCACCTTACCGGAGTCCTTGGGCAGTGTTTCATCATGGAAGGCCCGCGCCGTTTCCGGATCCAGACCCAGATTGAACTGGTCTTCCCAGCGGAATTCAAAACGCGCCTTGGACAGCGCATTATCTCGCAGCTGGGCGCCCGGATGCCCTTTGGCCAGATCGGCAGCATGGGCTGCAATCTTGTAGGCCATCAGTCCTTCTTTTACATCCTGCTTGTCTGGCAGTCCCAGGTGTTCCTTGGGAGTCACGTAACACAGCATGGCACAGCCAAACCAGCCGATCATGGCGGCACCAATGCCCGAGGTGATGTGATCATAGCCCGGCGCGATGTCGGTGGTCAGTGGCCCCAGCGTGTAAAATGGCGCTTCGTCGCAAACTGCCAGCTGCTTGTCCATATTTTCTTTGATCATGTGCATGGGCACATGTCCTGGACCTTCGATCATGCACTGTACGTCGTGTTTCCAGGCAATCTTGGTCAGCTCACCCAGCGTTTCCAACTCGGCAAACTGCGCTGCGTCGTTGGCATCTGCCACCGAGCCGGGACGCAGGCCATCGCCCAGCGAGAAGGAGACGTCATAGGCTTTCATGATTTCGCAGATGTCTTCAAAATGCGTGTACAGGAAGTTTTCCTTGTGATGCGCCAGACACCATTTGGCCATGATCGAACCACCGCGCGAAACAATGCCGGTCACGCGCTTGGCGGTCAGCGGCACATAACGCAGCAGAACACCGGCATGAATTGTGAAATAGTCCACGCCCTGCTCGGCCTGCTCAATCAGCGTGTCGCGGAAAATCTCCCAGGTCAGGTCCTCGGCGACACCGCCGACTTTTTCCAGCGCCTGGTAAATAGGCACAGTACCTATCGGCACCATGGAGTTGCGGATGATCCACTCACGTGTTTCGTGAATGTTCTTGCCTGTCGACAGATCCATCACGGTATCTGCACCCCAGCGCGCAGCCCAGGTCAGCTTCTCCACCTCTTCTTCAATTGAAGATGTAACAGCCGAGTTGCCGATATTGGCATTGACCTTCACCAGGAAGTTGCGGCCGATGATCATCGGTTCTATTTCCGGGTGATTGATGTTGGCCGGGATGATGGCGCGACCGCGTGCGACTTCGTCACGCACAAATTCGGGGGTTATTTCCTTGGGAATGGCAGCGCCGAAAGACTGACCCGGGTGCTGGAATCCCAGATCATTGACATCACCACCACCGAGCTGCTGCTCGCGCATCTGGGCAATGCTCATGTTCTCGCGGATAGCGATGTATTCCATTTCCGGAGTGATGATGCCCTGCCGCGCGTAATGCAGCTGGGTCACATTGGCCCCGGCTTTGGCGCGGCGTGGACGACGCATATGCTCAAAGCGCAGATGGGCTGTCTGTACATCAGCCTGGCGTTGACGGCCAAATTCCGAGCTGACGCCGGGCAGCTGCTCCGTATCGCCACGCTCTTCGATCCATGCTTCACGGATAGCCGGCAGACCGGTGCGCAGATCTATTTCTACTTCCGGGTCCGAGTAGACACCCGAGGTGTCATAAACACGCACCGGCACGTTGGGTTCCAGGCCTTTTTCGGTCTGGGTATCTGCCAACACGATTTCACGCATGGGCACACGCAGGTCGGGTCGGCTGCCGGATACATACACTTTATGCGATCCGCTGAACGAATATCGGGTTCTGTCGTCCAGTTCGGTAATCCTGTCGAGAAAGTGTTCGGGCTTGGCACTCATTGGTCTATCCTGCTCTCAGGCCTTATCGGGCCTGCTGTATAGAAATTTATAGGCACGGTTCAGAGCCGCTCATTATGCCTTAAAGCGAGGCAAAGTGTTACCGCCTGCGGCAGGTAGTGTAATGTCAGGCGACACAATCTCTTCACAATCTGTTAATTGGATAGTTTCGTAACACTGTGTAGAATGATCGATGCTCTGCGGGCCCTCTCTGGCTGAATCCAGGCCGCTTTCACAGCTGGCATTTTTTCAGCCAATGATTAATGTAACAGGACTTCTGAATATGCAACGTTTTTTCCGCAAAACAGTTCTCGCGGCGGGCTTGGTATTTGCCTCTCAATTGGCCGTGGCTGACGATCTGGTGACCATACTGGAACTGGCCATGCGCAATGACCCGGCGCTGCGGCAGGCCCAGGCCCAATTACAGTCCGGCCAGCAACAGGTCGTTCAGGCCCGCGCCAGCCTGCTGCCCCAGGCCAGCGCTTCATTCACCGAACAACGCCAGGCTTCTGGCCCCGAAGGCGATGTCACCCTGACAGACCTTGACCAGGAAACCACCCGTTACGGTATCAACGTCAGCCAGTCACTACTGAATCTGGCCAGCTGGTACAGTTACCAGGGCGCCAAGGAAGCTGATCAGGCCCGTATGTTCAACTTTCAGGCTCAGGAACAGGATCTGATCATACGTGTAGCTTCAGCCTACTTTAATGTGCTGCGCGCGATCGACGATCTGAATACCCGTCGCCAGGAAGAAGAGGCGTCCCAGCGCCAGTTCGAACGTACTCAGCAGCGCGAGGAAGTCGGCCTGGTCGCGATCACCGAAGTCTACGAGGCCCAGGCAGCCTACGACCTGGCGCGCAACAACACCATTCTGGCCGAAGATACCCTGGCCAGCAGTTACGAAGCACTGGAAGCCATTACCGGACAGCCGCATCCGAACATTGATGTGCTCCGCGAAGACTTCCCGGTAACACCCGCCGAAGGCGACATTGAGCAGTGGGTCAGCGAAGCAATGAACAACAACCCGCAACTGCAGGCTGCTCTTGCCGGTGTTGACGCCCAGACGCTGATTGCCAAGGCACGTCGCTCTGACCACCTGCCGACTGTCAGCCTGCAGGGTGGTTACCAGAATACTGAATCCAACTCCACCCGGGGAGCTGACGGCAGCCTGCGTGACGCCGGTGCCATCGAGGGCGCCAGCGTGTCACTGACAGTCAGTGTGCCGTTGTTCTCAGGCTTTGCCACCACCGCGCGCCGCGAGCAGGCTGAGTACGATCTGGTCGCTCAGCAGGAATCTGCCAATCTGGCTCGCCGTCAGGTAACCCAGGATATCCGCAACGCGTTTCGACGCGTCAACACCGACGCCATGGTAATTGCGCAACGTCAGCAGGCCATCGTGTCAGCCGAAGCTGCTCTGAACGCCATCGAAGCCGGCTATGAAGTGGGCACACGGAACATTGTTGACGTCGTACTGGCGCGCCAGCAACTGTTCGTGGCGCTGCGCAACTACTCCGATGCCCGTTACAACTACGTGATCGACACACTGCAGTTGAAGCGCACTGCCGGTGTACTGACACCGCAGGACGTGATCGACCTGAATGCGTGGCTGGAAGCCGAGGCCGCCTCCGCTCAGTAATCCTATCGCAACCGGCATGGCGGCAGTTTGTTGTCGCCATGCCAAGCGCCCCCCCCCGACTTACCAACCAGGCTGATAGTTTTTCAGCAGCCTGCTAGTCTTTGGCGCCGTGCACCTGCGCAAGTTGCTGACGCTGTTCGTCTACCGTCTCAACTGACCAGCCGGTCAGATTTTTCTCTACCAGCGTCGCCAGCGCATCGATGTGCTCGGGTCTGTCGTTAAGCGCAGAGATGTACTCGTAACGCTCGCCGCCAGCGTGCATGAAGTATTCGCGGTTCTCTTCACCAATCTCTTCAATGGTTTCCAGGCAGTCAGCGGAAAAACCGGGGCAGAATACCTGTACTGACTTGATGCCCTGCGCTGGCATGGCCTTCAGTGTCTCGTCGGTGTAGGGCTTCAGCCACTCTTCGCGGCCGAACCGGCTCTGGAATGTGGTTTGCCACTCATCGTCGCCCAGATCCAGAGCCTGCGCCAGCAAACGTGAAGTCTTGTGGCATTCGCAGTGATAGGGGTCGCCATTCAGCAGGTACTTCTTGGGCACACCATGGTAGGAAAACAGCAATTTGTCCGCACGACCGTGCTGCTGCCAGTGCTCCTGAATGCGCGTCGCAGCGGCCTGAATAAAAGGATCAAAATCATGGTAGTGGCTGACAAAGCGAAAATCCGGAAGCCAGCGCCGTTTTGCGAAATCCTGGGCGATGGCATCAAACGTGGACGCCGACGTGGAGGCCGAATACTGTGGATACAGAGGCAACACAAGCAGCTGGCGCACGCCCTGGTCCATCATCTTCTGCAATACCGAAGGGATGGAGGGGTTGCCGTATCGCATGGCAAAATCCACCACCAGATTGTCATGGCCATTTTCATTCAGCTTTTTGGCCAGCGCCTGCGCCTGGTTGCGCGTGTGAAACAACAATGGCGAACCCTGCTCGGTAAACACCGTAGCATACGCCTTGGCCGATCGTGGCGGTCGGATATTCAGGATGACACCATGCAGGATCAGCCACCAGACTGGTCGCGGCACCTCCACCACTCGCGGGTCCCACAGGAACTGCTTCAGGTAGCGTCGCAAGGCTGAAGTTTTAGGTGCATCCGGCGTTCCCAGATTAGTGACCAGAACGCCTATCTTGTCCTGTTGCCGATGCGTAAAAGTCGGACTGCCCGTGAATTTCATGCTTTGTCTCTCTCGAACTCGAACGAAACCCAGTCAATATTCAGACTGTGTTATGACTGTTTATCCTGCTTTTGCTGCTCATCACCAGTGTCTGGCCCGGCCTCCGCATCAGACTGCAGGCTGCCGGCGTGGCGCGAGCTGACCAGTGCCGCCACCGCAAACTGCGGCAGCGACAGCACAGTTACGTAGATCATCGCAATCGGGATCGTTGCACCGTTGCCATACAGGATGGACGCAAACACCTGCCCCAGCATCATGCTGAGCGGCCAGCGCCAGCTGCGCTGCGGAAACTGTCGTGTAATCAACCAGATACTCACACACAAGATGGGCCAGCCCAGAACAAAATAGCTGACACTCGACCAGGCCACCGGTGACTGACCAACACTGGCGATCAGAATATAGACCAGCGCACCGACCGCACCGGCGACCCAGTGGCCCATTCCATCGTTGACTCTTTCAGGCTTGTCCATGGTCACCTGCTTCTCCGCCCCGAGTTGCCAGGCTGTGCGTTGGATGATGCGCGATGAGACTCATACCTTCGACAGCGCCTGATCAATGTCGGCAATAATGTCGTCGATGTGTTCGATGCCTACCGACAGACGGACCAGATCCTCACTGACGCCAGCGCGTGCCAGCTCTTCCGGATTCAACTGACGATGGGTGGTTGTCGCCGGATGGCAGGCCAGTGACTTGGCATCACCAATATTCACCAGCCGCAGAATCATCTGCAGCGCATCGATAAATCTGGCACCTGCCTCACGGCCGCCTTTGATACCGAAACTAAGGATACCTGACGCTTTCCCGCCGCATATCTTCTGACATACTTCGTGGTAGGGGCTTTCATCCAGCCCGGCGTAGTTAACCCAGGCCACTTTTGGATGTTTTTTGAGATGACGGGCAACGGCCAGCGCGTTGTCGCAATGTCTCTCGATACGCAGCCCCAACGTCTCCAGCCCCTGCAGGATCAGGAAGGAACTATGTGGTGACAGCGCAGCACCGGTATTGCGCAACGGCACAACACGGCAGCGACCGATGAATGCCGCTGGTCCCAGCGCTTCAGTATAGACAACACCATGGTAAGACGGATCTGGCTCATTCAGCATCGGGAAACGCGCTTTGTTGGCGACCCAGTCAAACTTGCCCGAGTCGATAATGATGCCGCCTACCGTGGTGCCATGGCCGCCAATGTATTTGGTCAGTGAGTGCACGATAATGTCAGCACCATGATCGAAGGCACGGCACAGGTAAGGCGTACCAACGGTATTGTCGACGATGAGGGGTACGCCGTGACGGTGTGCAATCTCACTCAGGCGCTGCAGATCCACAACATTGCCCGCCGGGTTGCCAATCGACTCGCAGAACACAGCTCGGGTCTTGTCATCAATCAGGCTTTCCAGCTTTTCGTAGTCGTCGAAGGACGCCATGCGTACATCGATGCCCTGATTCGGCAATGTGTGTGCGAACAGATTGTAAGTGCCGCCGTACAGCTGGCTGGTGCTGACGATATTGTCGCCCGCACGCGTAATACACTGAATTGCATAAGTAATCGCCGCCATACCGGATGCCAGTGCCAGTGCGCCGATACCACCTTCCATTTGTGCCAGACGCTGTTCCAGCACGTCATTGGTCGGATTCATGATGCGGGAATAGATGTTGCCGGGCACTTTCAGATCGAACAGGTCGGCACCATGCTGTGTATTGTCGAAGGTGTAGGACGTGGTCTGATAAATGGGTACCGCTGCAGATTTTGTGGTCGCTTCGGATTCGTAACCGTGATGCAGTGCCAAAGACTCAAGTCTCATGGTGATCTCCCCTGAATAGTGCTGATTCGCCTGGGCGTATTGATGGTTTTTGTGTTTAGGGCGAGAGTATACCTGCTTTAACCTCCGCCCCCTAGAACAGGAATCCCAATTGATGACGGCCAGGATCGACAGATCCTTCGGGGCTGATTAGTCAACGCTGATCTGGCTCATCGCTGTAACGGCTGGCCATCAACTCCTGAAGATTTTTCGACAGCTGCTGCACTGCCTGGTGCTTTCCTGAGCTGCCCATGACGGCGTCACTGTCCCTCACCCAGGCCGACTGGGATCGCGCGCGACGCAGACTTTCAGGCAACTCATTGCGAACAAACAGTGGTTCCCGACTATCGCCGCCCATATCACTCAGTCGCGCCAGCGCCAGCTTCTGCTGGGCGGCGTGTCCGCGTCGCTCCAGGGCCGCAAGCAGGTCTACCTGCCGGGTTGCCAGTGCGTTAAGAATACTATCGTCAACGCGCAAGGTTTTTTCACCTGTCACGCGGGCCATCAGGTCGCTGCCATAGTGGCGCAGAGTCTGAAACCCGCCGCCCAGCAGCGCACCCGTGGCTGCCGCAGCCCCCAGTGTCATGCCGCCCACCATCAGATCAATGCCCAGCCCTGCTGCTGCACCGGCAGCTGCACCACTGCCAAGCTGTATGCCCATGTTCTGTAGAGTGTAGGGGTCAAACAGATCCTGTTCCCAGCGACCGTCGGCCAGAGGCAAGCCATCTGCGTCAATGTCGTCAGGGTAAAATCGATGCAGACTCAACAGCTGTGCGACACACGACTGCTCGTGCTCACGCACGGTTTTGTTGAGACGTTCAATCCCGTGTTGCAGTGACTGCTCATCACGACTGATGCGCAGTTTCAGTGCCGCAGTCTCTACCAGCAGAGTTGCAATCAGATTGAGCGCAGCTGTGTGGCGTTGCTGGGCGTCCGACTCGTGACTGCGGATCAGTCTCTGCAGTGTCGCACCGTGGGCATCCAGCAGACTGGCCAGTTTTGTGTAGAGTGTCTTCTCGCCGTCTCGAGCAGGCGCTACGGTGTCAAACCGTACAATGGCATGCAGTCCAAGCCCGGCCAGCATCTCACGCCATTCGGTCTCATTGGTCTTCTGCCCGGCAACAAAGTTCAGCAGAGGCAACAGGGGCACACCACACATATTAAGAATTTCGAGCTCATCGCGGTGCTTGGACAGGACCGGATCACGCGCATCGATCACGTAGAGCGCAGCATGGCTGCGCAACATCTGCCGCAATACCTTGGCCTCCTGCTCAAAGCGCTCGGCGGCGGGAGCCGACTGCAGAAAACGTTCAATGCGCGTCGGACCATCTTCCCTGGCAGCAACACGTTGCTCGACCTGCGCACTCTGCTGGTCCAGCAAATCCAGCAGGTCTATCGCATCTTCGATGCCGGGCGTGTCGTAGAGCTCCAGAAGCGTCTGCCCCTGAACATTCAGGCGCGCCACTTCAACATGCCGCGTAGTGCCGGGTCGCCCAGAAACCTCACCAAATCGCGCATCACGCGTCAAGGTTCGCAACAGCGAGGTCTTGCCGGTATTGGTATGCCCTACCACCGAAATTTTCAGGCTATCAACCATTATGAACTCCCAGCTGGTTCAGCGCTTCGGTCATCGCGTGATGTATATGGGCACTGTCCACGCCGATATCGCGCAAAGAATCGTGCCAGCTTGTCAGACGCTCGTCGCTGCTTTGTTCACTGTTGTGCAAAACAATTTGCGTGACCCCGGCCAGACTGCCGGCATTCACCAGCCAGTGCAGGGTACCCCGGTCCGGCGACAGTCGCGCATCGCAGATGACCATCAGGGTGCCAGGGCGCGCCTCGGCCAGCGCACTCAGGCTCTGTTGACGCTGCCCACGGCTGTTCACCTCCAGGCATTGGGTGTGCTCCGGCAATTCAGCCGGTGGCCAGGGCTTGATGGCCGTCAGTTCGTAGGCAACCAGAACGCTGGTACCCGGACGTGGGTTGGAGACCGGAACTATGCGTGCCGCCTGCCCGGCTTCCGGGGCGGGATCAGTCACATGCCGCTCATTCAGATCGGGCGTCAATCGCTGCACCAGTGGCGCCCACTCTGGCGCCGTAGTTTGCAGCCTTAGTCGTCGGAGACCAACCAGCAACCGGATCGAACTGATCAGGATCAACACCAGCCTTGGCATCAACCCGTAGAGGGCAACCGATGCCGTCAACCAGGCAGCCCACTGACGTCGCACCTCGTCCGCCTGTGATTGGTCTGCGCCCACCAGTGTTGCTGCATCGGGGATGGAGATACCCAGTGTCTGCGGCAATAGCGAAAGCCCATGGACCAGCGCTGTGAATACGTCGGCCGACAGAATGGTGGTTTCCCAGGTAAACGCATAACTGCGCAGAGCCAGTGTCCATAACAGGCCAAACAGCGCTCCCAGCATCGCGCACAGCCACACCGTGTGACTCAGCAGGCCCAGCCACCAGCGCATCAGATCAGCACGCTGGTTCAGAGTGGCAAAAGCCCGGGTCAAGGCTTTGTGGTGTTCACCCGGCAGATAATGTGTCAACTGGAACACCAGGCGACCCAGCAGGGCACCATCGGAGCGCGCCAGCATTCCCAGCAGCCAGAACATCAGCATCAGAAGATTCAGACCCAGCAGACCGCCCAGCGCCCAGGGGATATTGACTGCTTGCGTACCGTCGCCCAGAACTGCCAGCGCCGTTGTGAAACCACCAGCCAGCGCCAGAACGCTGATGACCATCAGGATCAGGATACAGTGACGTCGCCAGGCGGACTGGATTTCCGGCAACTGGTGTCGGGCGCCAATAATCGCCGCCCAGCGCAGCACTCGCTGTTCAGCCTCAGTCGCCGCGCCTTCACGAGCCCCTGCCTCAGCCTGGAGATCGGACGCGGCACCCTGCAGAAGTCGCACCGCCTCCGCCTGCCATCGCGCCTTGAAACTAGCCTGCTTGTCTGACAATCCTCACAACCCCTGGCAAGTGATTGGGTCATTCTAGCTGATACTTCCTGACGACTGCACCCGATTGCGTTAGACTGGCATTCGGCTGTAGACGTTAATTTAGGGAGAAGCAATGGCGGCTACCCGCGGTAAACGCTCTGAAAATTCGCAGCAGCAGGGACTCCGAATCGTCAGAGTGTTGCTCTGGGCACTTGTATACACCGTGATCTGGACACTGCTGAGCTCAGGCCAGGGCTGGTACATAGGCATTCCCGTCATCTGCCTGGCTACCGGTCTGAGTTACATTCTGCAGCCCCCATCTCTCGCATTTCGCCTTCAGCATCTACCCAGCTTCATTGCCTACTTTGTCAGCCGCCAGCTTCTGGGCGGGATGGATGTAGCAAAACGCAGTTTTCAGCGCGATGCAAGCAGTCATGCCGCCTGGGTCCACTATCCGTTTACCTGCCCGGCCCTGAACACCCGCATAGGCCTCTCGGCGCTGATTGGGCTGCTGCCAGGCACACTCGGCGCCCGAATCGAATCAGATCAATTACTCATACACGTACTTGATGAGCGACTCGACTGGAAAAGCGAAGTGGCCACTCTGGAACGCCATTTGAGCAAACTGCTTGGAACTCCCGAGGGGGGCTCGTCATGATCTTGATGACCACGCTGCTGTTGATTGCCGGAAGTGCCGGCCTGTGGCGCCTGGGCCAGGCAACCAGCACTGCTGAACGCCTGATGGGCCTGCAGATGCTGGGCAGCACCGGCATCGCCGTCCTGCTGCTGCTGGCGGAGTGGCAGCAATCAGACACCTGGCGCGATGTCGCCCTGGTGCTGGCGCTGCTGGCTGCTGTCATCACGGCGGCGCTGGTGCAGCTGCTTCGCAAGACCTCAGAGCCGGAGGTACCATGACGCCAGGCACACTGGTCGACATACTGTCCTGGACGCTGATGGCAGCAGGTATATGTTTTTATCTCACCGGGGCCCTCGGACTGCTCCGTTTCTCTGACTTTTATTGCCGATTGCACGCCGTGACCAAGACCGACACGCTGGGCCTTGGTTTCCTGGCATTGGGCCTGGCTATCGCGTCCGGCTCCCTGCACACAGCGTGTTACATTTTTCTAATCTATCTGATTGCCATGGCATCAGCCGCCGTCAACGGCCAGTTACTCGCCCGCTACAAACTCGAGCAGGAGCAGTCTAAAGATGACAGTTGAACTGCTGCCCGACCTGGTGCTGTGCGTTCTGCTGCTGGTTGTGGCATGGAGCGCCCTGTTCGCTTCCACACGTCGCGATGCCATGGCATTGTTTGTGGCTTTCGGCATGATCGTTGCCCTGGTCTGGGCGCGCCTGGGCGCACCAGACCTGGCTCTGGCTGAAGCGGCCATTGGCGCAGGATTGACTGGCGTGTTGCTGCTGCGTGCCGCGCGCAAGCTGCCCGTCTCGTCGGCACGTCGTTTCGACTATCGTCGTCACCTGGGTGCGCTGACATTCATTGTTGTTGCTGTCAGCGGTTTTGCTGTTTCAATAATTCTGCCCTCACCCGCAGACATCACTGCCAATAATATCGACTCTCCGGTCGCAGCCGCCATGTCTGATTCAGGCGTCAGTCATCAAGTCACCGCAGTGCTCCTGAACTTCCGCGCCTGGGACACATTTCTGGAACTTCTGGTTCTGTTATTTGCCATTACCGGCTTGAGACAACTCTTCCCGATCGAAAAGGAATCTCTTGAACCGGCACGTACATGGCAATTACTGGTGTCCTGGACACGTACACTGGTGCCTTTGCTATTGCTCGTGGGAGGTTATCTACTCTGGCGCGGCGCCAGCGGACCGGGCGGTGCATTCCAGGCAGGTGCCCTGCTGGCAGCAGGCTGTGTGATGCTGAGGATCACCGGCATGCTGCCACCGCTTCACTGGTCTTCGTTAGCGGTTCGCGGCTCTGTCTGTGCCGGCACACTGCTATTCCTGTGTACTGCGGTGTTGACGCATTCGCTGGGTGCCGGCTGGCTGGACTATCCGGAGGCCCACGCCGGCACGCTGATTCTGATGATCGAGACGCTGGCAACCCTGTCAATTGCCATCATTCTCACCCTGCTGGTTGCCGGTGAACGCAAGGATCTCTGCTCATGAGCTCACTGGCAGCCAACAGCATCATTCTTTACCTGCTGGTTGCTGTAGCACTGGTGATGCTGGGTCTTTATGGTCTGCTGGTTTTGAAGGACCCAATTCGCCGTCTGATTGCAATCAATATCATGGGATCGGGCACGTTCCTGACCATGATCGCATTCGCGCGCCGACAGGATCCACCTGACCCCATTCTTCATGCACTGGTTGTGACAGGCCTGGTTGTTGCCATCAGCGCGACCGCCTTTGCATTGCGTCTGATTCTGGCTGCCCGCGAGTCCCGGGAGGCAGCCGCAAGCGGCAGCACGGAGGCAGAGGATGAATGACGCCCTGCTCAGTCTGGTTACCCCGCTGGTGGCAGCGCTCATTGTACTGACCGGCCCTGCGATGACACCTCGACGGGCCAGCGTGGTCGTGCTGCTGGGAAGCGCGCTCAGCCTTGCAGCAGCCCTGCTCGCCCTGCAGACAGTGACCGCCAGTGGAGCGACACAGACACTCAATCTTGGCGGTTGGGAAGATGGCCTCGCCATTCGGCTGCGCCTGTCTCCACTCAGCGCCCTGCTGCTGGCTTTTACTGCATTGATTCACTTGCTGGCAGGGCTGTATGCCCGATTCAGCCGCTTTGCCTCCGGCGACGACTTCTGGGTGCTGAGCGCATTTCTGCACACCGCACTGGCGGCATTGTGGCTGTCAGCAGATCTGTTCAATCTGTATATCACACTGGAGTTGATTGGGCTGGCCGCTGTTGCCATGGTTGCGCTTAGCGGCCCGAAAGCCTATCAGGCTGCTGCTGACTATCTGTTGCTTTCACTGGCAGCTTCAATGATTTATTTGCTGGGTGTGGTTTTTCTGTACAGTGAGTACCACACGCTGGATGTCATGCAGCTAGCCTCCGTGAGCGCCGACAGTGCCAGGACACGTCTGGCGCTGGCCCTGATTACTGCTGGCCTGATGCTAAAGGGTGCACTATGGCCACTGCATCTCTGGTTGCCGGCAGCGCATGCCGGCGCACCCGCAGCGGTCAGTGCCCTGTTATCTGCCGTTGTGGTCAAAGGCCCGCTGTTCATTCTGTGGCTGGTTTGGACTGAAGTGGCACCCGCCGATCTTGCCCGTGAGGTCGGCCCCATGGTTGCAACGGCCGGTATGATCGCACTGGTCGCCGGTGGCTGGGCGGCGATGCGATCACCCTACATCAAGGTTCTGGTGGCCTATTCGACCGTGGCGCAGCTTGGTTACGCGCTGATGGCGCTGGGTTTGTTGATGTCATGGCAAATTCCCCAGATGCATATTGCCCTGTGGTTGTTTGTAATCGCTCATGGTCTTGCCAAGGCCTCCCTGTTCATGGCGGCCGGCGAGATGCAGGGCACGCTGGGCACGCGCCGCCTGACTGGTCTGCGTGGCGCCACGCAGACCGTGCCGATAGCCATGTTCGCCTTTGCGGTTGCCGGTGGCAGTCTGATCGGACTGCCTCCCAGTGGCGGCTTTCTGGCGAAGTGGGTACTGCTGGAACCCATTCTCAGCCAGCCACAGAACTGGCCGTGGGCCTTTGGCATCTTGCTGGGCACGCTGGTATCAGCGGCATATATTTTTCGCGTTGTGGTCCTGGCGTTTGATCGCGCCACGATCAACCCACCAGACACGCGCCCGCACTTGATGGGCCACTGGCTGGCCCTGCTGCCAGCACTTATTGTGTGGGGCATGGCACTTTTGGGTGAACAACTGATCGGACTGCTGGCCGGAGGTGGCGTATGATCCTGGTGCAAATGATGCGCTGGACCAGCCTGCTGCCGGTGCTGATCATACTGAGCTCTCTGATCCCGGCGCTATTGATATTCGCCACGCCAGAAAACGCCGCCAGACGGCGCACCATCCTCAACCTGGGCGGAATTGTCATCAAGCTCTGCCTGGTTCTATTGATGCTGCTCGGAGTCAGCCAGGGACTGCGCTTTCGATTCGAAGTGGACTTTCTGCCCGGCGCCAGCCTGGTTCTGCAGGGCGACGCACTATCTCTGCAGTTTGTAACGCTCTCGTCAATATTGTGGTTGGCTACAACTATCTATGCCATCGGCTACCTGCAGAAATCGCAACTCAAGTCGCGATTCTTTGGATACTTCAGTCTATGTGTCAGTGCTACTGTCGGTATCGCACTGTCAGGCAATCTGATTACGTTTTTGCTGTTCTTTGAACTGCTGACGCTGGCAACGTTTCCACTGGTTGTTCATCGCGGCACCGATGCGGCACTCAAGGCCGGGCGGCTTTATCTGGTCTATACCCTGTCTGGCGGTACCTTGCTGCTGATGGGCGTGGCACTGCTGCACTCAATCACAGGTACCAGTGACTTTATACCCGGCGGCTATGTTTCCGGCGCGGTAGAAGAAAACCGCTTTGCGTTGATGGCGGCATTCGCATTGATGATTGTGGGACTGGGAGTTAAAGCTGCACTGTTCCCCCTGCATGGCTGGCTGCCCAGAGCCATGGTAGCGCCGGCGCCAGTCAGCGCATTGCTGCACGCGGTAGCAGTTGTAAAGGCTGGCGCGTTTGGCATAATCCGCGTGGTCTACGATGTATTTGGTGTGGAAACGGGCATTGCACTCGGCCTGACTCCGGTGTTGATGCTGGCTGCCGCATTCACCATTCTTTACGGCTCCATTCAGGCTCTGCGACAGACTGACATCAAGCGCCGGCTGGCATTCTCTACAGTCAGCCAGGTGTCATACATTACGCTTGGTGTTGCGATGGCAGGGCCGACAGCGGCTATCGGCGCAGTAGTTCATCTGGTGCATCAGGGCCTGATGAAGATCACGCTGTTTTTCTGTGCCGGCAACATGGCGGAGACTCTTGGCATTCACAGAATTCAGGAGATGGATGGTCTGGGTAAACGCATGCCTCTGACCATGAGCGCCTTTACAGTCGGTGCGCTTGGCATGATTGGTGTGCCACCGATTGCCGGCTTCTTCAGCAAATGGTATCTCGGGCTGGGGGCACTCGAGTCAGGCAATGATGCGATGCTGGCGGTTTTGATTGGCTCATCAATTCTGAACGCCATGTATTTCATGCCGCTGATATATCGCGGCTGGTTTGCTCAGCCGCCAACAGCGGGGTGGCCTGAGGACAACTTCAAGAAATCACGCTTTGAGACTCACTGGATGATGCTGCTGCCACCACTGTTCACGGCGCTGCTGTCCCTGCTTGCCGGCATTTTTGCGGGCAGCCTGGCCAGCCCGCTGGGCTGGACGGAATTCATCATCAGCCAGGAGTTTGCCCTGTGAACATGACGATGCCACTCGACAGTTTCTGGCCAGACGCCCTGATTGGCATTCAGGGACCGCTTGATGCTGCGTGGCTGTTGTTTACAGCGGCACTGTGGCTGCTGTCATCTGTTTATGCGGCGGGATCAATACGGGGCCCCGTATTCTGGACCCTCTGGCTTGTATCAATGGCAGGCAACCTGCTGCTGATCGTCTCGCAGGATGCCCTGAGCTTTTACATCGGTTTTTCCATGATGAGCCTGGCGGCTTATGGTCTGGTCGTTCACGACAGAACTCCCGTCGCTCGCCGGGCGGGTCGCATCTATCTGCAGCTTGCTGTCCTTGGCGAAATGGCGCTGTTATCCGGTCTGATCATGATAAGTTATCAGCTTGGCGGTGCCGTGCAGTTTGCCGCCTGGCAGGGCAGCGATATCAATCCCTTGCCTGCAGCGCTCGTGCTGGCCGGTCTGGGCCTCAAGGCGGGCTTCTGGCCTCTGCACGTCTGGTTGCCATTAGCACATCCGGCGGCGCCGGCGCCCGCCAGCGCGGTCCTGTCCGGCGTCATGATCAAGGCCGGCATTCTTGGTCTGTGGAAAATTCTGCCTGCTGCTTCGCTGATGCAGCAATGGGCCATACCAGTCATGTCTGTGGCTGTATTCAGTGCGTTTTATGGCGCACTGATGGGTCTGACGCGAAGCAATGTCAAACAGTTACTGGCGTTTTCATCAATCAGCCAGATCGGTTTTTTGCTGTTTCTGGTGGGCCTGAGCTGGCACCTGCCCGGGCAGCGCTCAGAGATTGCCGTCATCCTGATGCTATACGGCGTGCATCATGGCCTGGCCAAAGGCACACTGTTTCTGGCAGCCGACCTTTTCAAACACCGCATCCCGACAGCGTGGTTACAGGCTCTGCTGGCCGTGCTTCTACTGACAACTGCTCTGTCAATCGCTGGCCTTCCGCTGACCTCCGGCGCAGCGGTGAAAAGTGAGCTTAAATCCGCGCTGGCAACTGACGAGCTGGCGATCTGGCGCAATCTTATTATTGCTGGTTCAATCACCAGTGCCTTGATCATGATCAAGGCACTGGTGCTGTTCCGGCGCTTATCATCACACAGTAATGCAGAGCCCGACACTGCGCCGCCAGGTATCCGCAAACTGTCCGCGTGGATTGTACTGGCCAGCTGCCCGGCTGTGCTGCCATGGCTGTGGCCCAGCATGCGTGAGTCGATTCTCTACAGCCTGAGCGCGAGCAATCTGTGGGCGCTCTGCTGGCCGCTGGGTATCGCCATGGTGATGTATGCGCTGGGGAGTCGCTTGCCGTTTGAGGCAGACAGGATGGGCCGGTGGCTGCCGAATCTGATGGTTCCAATGTCACTGCGACTCAAAAGAACACTGGGCAGGTTGACGCAGGAGACTCCCGATTGGCAATTCGACACACGCTCACTGCGAAACATGGAGCGACGCTGGAACCGTCTGTGGCATGGCAGTACGGTGAATCTGAGCAGTACTCTGCTGGTGATCATAACGGTGCTGACCATTGTGTTGTTATCGACGTAAGCAAATGATGCACCTATTAAAGGATCTGAAAGTCTTATGGCCAAGTTGACATTTTATGGTGCCGCCCAGGAAGTGACTGGGTCCTGCCACATGCTGGAATCACCAGCTGTTGGCAAAATCCTGCTTGACTGTGGCATGCATCAGGGCGGCGATGCGGTTGACCGCGTTCATGAGGAAAGTTTCCCCTTTAATCCAGCCGAGATTGACGCAGTGATTCTGTCGCATGGTCACCTGGACCATTCCGGTCTGCTGCCGACACTGGTAAATCAGGGCTTCGACGGCCCAATCTACTGCACTCAGGCTACCCGTCAGCTCCTTCGCGTGCTGCTGGAGGACGCGCGCGGCCTTTATGAGCGAGACCTGGAACGGGATAACCTGCGTCGGCAGCGTGCTGGTCGCCCATTAATTGAGCCTCGATACACAGCACATGATGTGGAAAAGGTGCTTCGCCTCTGCGATGGCAAGCAATACCGAAAACCATTCGGTATTGCAGCGGATGTTGAGCTGACCTTTCTGGATGCCGGTCATATTCTTGGTTCAGCGATTGTGCACCTGAAGATCATTGAGCACGGCAAACCGAGAATTCTTGTATTCTCAGGCGATCTCGGCAACCGCCATTCCGCCCTGATGAATGATCCAGAATATGTTAACGAGGCCGACCTGGTGTTGATGGAAGGCACCTATGGCAACCGCAATCACCGCGACCACGATGCGACACTCGAGCAGTTCAGACAGGTTCTTCACGAGACCTGGGAGGCAGGCGGCAATGTCATGATTCCCTCCTTCGCGATTGGTCGCTCACAGGAGCTGATCTATTACCTGGGTTGCCTGCATCACAGTGGTGAACTGGATAACTGGCAGGTATTTCTGGACAGCCCGATGGCCATTGAGGTAACCGAAATCTATGACCGCTGGCTACATCTGTTGGACGACGAAGACATTCGCTGCCTTAGCGACGCCAACCGTGAGTCACTGGCGCAGTTTCTGCCCACTCTCAAACTGTGCCGTTCGGCCGAAGATTCGATGCAGATCAATGCCATCAAGCAGGGCGCCCTGATCATCGCAGGTAGCGGAATGTGTACCGGGGGGCGAATTCGCCATCATTTCAAACACCGGATCTGGAAACGCGAAAACACAGTAATCTTTATCGGATTTCAGGCACGCGGCACGCTGGGCAGGATGCTGGTCGATGGCGTCGAAACGTTCAAGATGTTTGGTGACGATTTCAAGGTCGGCGCGCGTATCGAGACCATCGGCGGTCTGTCAGCGCATGCCGGACAGGATGAACTGATCGACTGGATTGATCGCTTCCGCAAAGAGTCACCCGGCACTGAAACCCAGCGCCCACGTGTCATGCTGGTCCATGGCGAAACAGAGGCGCTGCAGGCACTCTCCGACCGGCTGCAACAGGACAAGGGCATTCGAGCCGAAATACCTGCTTACCGGGACAGCATTGAATTTTAATCAGAATGCCGCCATCACAGGAGGCTTTCTGTAGCGTCTTCAGTCTTCGATACGTCGCCAGGTCAGGGTGCCGGTGGTACGACCGTTCTCATCACGAATTGAGAGTTTCAACAAGCCTTCCGGGGTGAACTCGTAGTAGCGCACATTGTCTTCACCCACCCAGCTGCCGCGCGTAGGCGAACCTTCAACGTGGTGTGTGACTTTGTTCTGGGAGATATCCCAGGTGACAGGCCCCCAGTATGCAAACCCTCCGCGCACCAGCTCTGTGGTCTGCGCAGCACGTTCAGGTAGATCCTTGGGCATTCCCTGAGCGGACATCTGGTCGTTTTCATCGTACATGATGCGGCCAACATAGTTATTGTCGACTTCACCACCAGTGGCCGGGAAGCTGACAAAACTGACCAGTTCGTAGTGGCCAATAAACTGTTGTTTGACTGCCATCAGCGCGTCATCCTGGGCTGCATCTGCCGATCCATTGGACCAAACTGCCGCTAACAGAACTGCGGCCGATACCAGCGCAGCCCCCATCAATGTCCGTCGCATCTGCTCTCTCCTTTAATCTTGATTATTGTTGTTTTGCTTAGTTCCTGAATCATACGCCTGGCATGTCGCCTGGTAAAGAAAGCTGCGCTCTCTGCCCGGTCGACTGGCAAGATGCATCGGTAGACTTGCGTGCAAACTGGTAAACTACCGTTAATATCGCATTGATAATCGCCAAGCAGGAACGCAACAATGAGCAGCGACAACGAACAACTGACACAACTTATGAATCATCTGGCTCTGGAAAAGCTGGATGAGAATCTGTATCGAACCTCCTCTAACAATGAGGGATGGTTCCGTGTGTATGGCGGCCAGGTACTGGCTCAGGCGCTGCTGAGTGCCACTCACACCGTTCCCGAGGATCGTCACGTACACTCACTTCATGCCTACTTCCTGCGCCCTGGGGACCTTAAGCACCCGGTCATTTACCAGGTAGATCGCATTCGGGATGGTCGCAGCTTCACGACCCGGCGCATCGTTGCCATCCAGCACGGTAAAGCCATTCTTAACATGTCCGCATCATTTCAGGTGCGCGAAGAAGGCCTGTCGCACCAGGTCGATATGCCTGATGTGCCGCCACCTGAGGAATGTGCCGATCGCAAACAGATGGCTGAACAGTTTCGCGGTAAAATATCGGATGAGCTGCTTGACCGCTTCTCCAGGCAGTTTGCAGTGGACCTGCGCCATGTCGATATCAACAGCCTGTTCGACAACACGCCAAAAGCGCCGCAGACCAGCGTCTGGTTCCGCATCAATACCGATTTGCCTGAAGACTACCCCTACCATGAACACCTGTTGGCATACGCGTCCGATATGACGCTGCTGCAGACCAGTCTGCGCCCACACGGCCAGAGCCTGTTCGACCCCAAGCTGCAGATCGCCAGCCTTGACCACACCATGTGGTTCCATCGCCCGTTCCGCATGGATCAGTGGCTGCTCTACAGCCAGGACAGCCCGTCTTCGTCGCAGGCGCGCGGGTTTAACCGCGGCAATATCTTTACCAGAGACGGCGTGCTGGTGGCATCAGTGTGTCAGGAAGGTCTGATTCGCCTGCGCGACTGAGACCCTGTCAGTCGTCCAGCGCCAGCTGCAATTGATCGACTTCCGTCTCCGGGTCGCGCGGTTTCAGTCGCACCCCAAGTCCAATCAATCGCACCGGGCGTTGGTGACGCTGCCAGGCCTGGGCCATCAATCCCGGGAACCAGTCACGATGCATATCATCGGCCAGGTGCTCAGCGGTCGTTGAGACAAAATTGTTGAATTTGAGCTTCACGAAGCAACCCGATACCCGGTAACGTGAATGGATTGACTGCCATCGTCGCTGCATTTGCTGATAAAGTTCATCAATATGCTGCAAACAGGCGTCAAGGTCAGGCAAATCAGCCGCAAATGTGTTTTCCACACTAAGTGACTTGCGTTGCCGCTCAACCTTGACCGGCCGATCGTCTATGCCCCGGCAAAGTTGATGTAATCGCGCTCCAAAGCTGCCAAACTGAGCCAGCAAGGCCTGCTCACTGTAAGCACGCAGATCCTCACAGGTAGAGATCCCCAATGAGTGCAGGCGCCCTGCTGTCACCTTGCCGACACCGAAGAGTTTTTTTACCGGCAACTGGCGGACAAAGTCATCGACTTCCTGTGGACGGATAACATATTGACCATCCGGCTTGTTCCAGTCGCTGGCAATCTTGGCCAGAAACTTATTCGGAGCGATACCGGCAGAAATCGTAATACCCAGCGTTTCCCGGACCCGCTGACGTATCTCCGATGCAATCAGCGTGGCACTGCCACGGCAGGCCTGAGCCTCGGATACATCAAGATAGGCTTCATCCAGCGATAATGGTTCAATAAGATCCGTGTAGTCGCTGAAAATGGCCTGAACCTGACGAGATACCTGCCGATATATATCCATACGTGGCGGAACTACGCGCAACTGCGAACAACGCCTGAGTGCGGTTGCCATAGGCATGGCAGAATGAATGCCATATTTGCGCGCCTCGTAGTTACAGGTTGCCACGACGCCGCGGCGCTCACTTGAACCACCGACGGCCAGCGGCTTGCCGCGCAGTTCGGGGTTATCCCGCATCTCGATGGCCGCGTAAAAGCAATCGCAATCACAATGGATAATCTTTCGAATACTGAATGCGTTCATGGTCTGTCACTTGACACTTATTAGGCGTATTATCACACAGCATGAAGACCGAAGAATTATTTGCCGAACACCTGAAGTGCCTGGTAGCGGAATACTCTGAGGCGCTTCAGGCAGCAAAACTGGCTGAACACAACGTGCTGGTCCATAGCGGTATGTCGCATGACCACTACGCAGACGACCATGCCATGCCGTTTCGCGCGTGGGGCCACTACCTGCGCTGGTTACCCGTCGACCGTCCCGATCAGTTGGTACTGATTCGCCCAGGCAAAACGCCCGTGTTCTTTGCCGTCATTCCCCAGGATTTCTGGCATGACCAGCATGTGGATATGCCTTTGTGGTGGGCAAAAGAATTCGAGATCGTGATTCTCAGTGATTTATCACAACTCGCCAGAGAGCTACGCCCGAGGCTTGATACACATGAAAAACTTGTGTTTCTGGGTGAAGGCATAGCACTGGCCGAATCACTGGATATCGCACCGCAAGCCATCAATCCGCCGCGGCTGCTGAGCCAGCTCGACTTTCGACGGGCGTTCAAAACTGCTTACGAGGTGCACCGAGTCGCAAACGCCAATGCGCTGGCTCTTACCGGTCACCAGGCAGCCCATGACGCCTTTCTGGACGGTAGCGATGAGTACGATATTCACATGGCCTATCTGCGTGCCTGCCGCGCGCTTGATCAGGACCTTCCCTATCCAAGCATTGTTGCGGTTAATGAACACGCCGCGACGCTGCACTATCAGCACAAGCAACGCCGTTCCTCAGCCGATCAGAGCCACAACCGGGTATTGCTGATTGATGCCGGCTGTCGCAGTGCGGGATATTGCTCGGACATTACCCGCACCTGGGTTCGCCCTGATTGTCACCCCGAGTTCAAAGCCCTGCTGGCCGGCGTGCAATCACTGCAACGCGAGGTGATCGAAGCCATCAAACCTGGCATGAATTACATCGATCTGCACGTCCATTCGCACCGCCTGCTGGCTCGGCTGCTCGTCGATACCGGCGTTTGTATCGGCACGGCTGAAGAGGTTTTTGAGACTGGCCTGACGACCACATTCCTGCCTCATGGCCTTGGCCATCTGCTGGGCCTGCAGGTCCATGATGTCGGCGGGCGCATGACCGCGCCAGATGGCACCATCGCCACTCCACCACCTCAGTTTCCGGCCCTGAGGACAACGCGTACTATCCAGAACAACATGGTCTTCACTATCGAACCAGGTGTTTACTTCATCCCCATGCTGCTGGACAAAGCACGCGCTGGCGATCACGTGGGTCTTGTGCAATGGAAACTGGTAGACGAATTGCTGCCATATGGCGGCATACGGATTGAGGACAATATCTGGGTAAATAATGGTCAGCCACACAATCTGACCATGCGGCCGCTGCCCGATTAAACGCTCGGCAGATGCTCAAGCACCAGATCATAGACGCGATCCAGCGCCCCTTGGTTGGCTGCAATCGCCTGCTGGCCGGCCAGTCCCATCTGCTCCCGTGCAGAGCGATCCTGAAGCAGTCTAATCACCTGCTCTGCCAGAGCCGTTTCATCGTGCACTGTGAGCAGGGCACCCCGCTCCTGCAACTGCTCGCAAATGGCCTGAAAGTTATACTGGGAGGGGCCGGTGATTACAGCAAGCCCCAGCGCAGCGGGCTCCAGCACATTCTGACAGCCAGTATTCACCAGGCTGCCGCCGACAAAAGCCAGTTGCGCCAGACTCATGTAGACGGGCAGCTCACCCATGCTGTCACCCAGAAAAACGGCTGTCTCTGCACTGACGCTTGTGTCTTCGCTGCGGCGAACAACCTCGTAACCGGCGCTCTCGAAGATCCTGGCAGCCGAATTGAATCTCTCCGGGTGGCGCGGCACCAGAACCAGCAGCGCACCCGGGATTGATCTTCTTATCAGCTCAAAGGCCCGCAGCACTTTTTCATCTTCGCCTTCACGGGTACTGGCAGCGATCCAGATCGGGCGGTCGGAGTGTGCGAGGCGCAGTCGCATCTGATCAACACGCGCCTGCAGATCGGCTGGCAGCCCGATATCAAACTTCATACTGCCGGTAACGCGCAGCGCCGTATCTGGCACACCCAGCTTTCGGAAGCGTTCGGCATCGTCTGCAGTCTGCGCAGCAATGAGATCGATCTGCTGCAGCATGGGTTTACCCAGCGCGGAGAACTTCTCGTAGCCGCGAAATGACTTTTCTGACAGGCGGGCATTGGCCACCATGATGGCCGCGCCGCTGCGCTTGCTGTAGTGGACCAGATTGGGCCACAACTCCGTTTCAACCAGAATCACCATGGCTGGCTTAAAAGCACGCAAAAAGCGTGTGACCGCGCCACGGTAGTCATAGGGCGCGTAGACATGACAAATGTCGTCTCCGAACAACTCGCGTACGCGCTCCGAACCGGTTGGCGTCATCGTGGTTACCACGATACCCCAGTGCGGATTCAGACGCCTGAGCCGCTTGACCAGTGGTGAAATTGCAACCGATTCGCCCACGGACGCTGCATGTACCCATATCCACCGCCGTTCCTGCCGGCCGGCGCGCGCCTTGTCAACAAACCCCAGTCGTTCGCCCCAGCGACGGGCATACTCGGGCGCGGGCAAAAACAGGGCGCGCCAAAGCAGCCGCAACACGATCAGTGGCAGCACCATATAAAATGCCAGGTTATAAACAGTCCTGTTCACTCAGACTCCCTTTCCTGTCCTGCAATACGCCAGGTATCACGCCCGATTCGGGACTGGCCGGGGCTGCGAGGACACACGCATCAATGCGACGTTTATGACAAGTCAGCGCCCGGGCGTGGTACCATAGCGCCGTTCTGGCGGGAATGATTACAGGATTCCGGCACCCGTGCAAATCAAATAAAGTTGAGCGCACATGGCAAAACCGCATCGTGTACACCACTCGGCAAAGCTGATCAAAAAACGCGGCAAAAAAGTGGGCGCCGCGCCCGGGACCCTTATCCACGTCGGTGAAACAAAAAACACCGATATCAATATCCGGCTCATTGCTTATAACGAATCCAGCCTGAAAGAATTCCAGCTTTCGGACCCGGCACAGTGCCATCCACCAGAAGCCTCGGACATCACCAGCTGGTTCAATATTGACGGACTGAACAATCCGGACATCATTCGTGAAATTGGCGACCGCTTCGAGCTGCACCCATTGATTCAGGAAGACATCCTGAACACCGATCACCGACCCAAAATCGAAGTCCACGACAAACACCTGTATATCGTCATCAAGATGCTGCAGTTCAATGACCAGGCGCACGACATTGAATTCGAACAAATAAGCCTGGTGGTTGGCGACGACTACGTACTGTCGTTTCAGGAAAAACCGGGCGATGTCTTTGACGGCGTTCGCGAACGGCTGCGCAGTGGCCGCCGCATCCGGCGACTGGGTCCAGACTACCTGGCCTATGCCCTGATAGATGCGCTGGTCGACAATTATTTTCTGATTCTGGAAAAACTCGGCGATGCGATTGAGGACCTGGAGTTTGAACTGCTGGATAAGCCCAGTAAGGATACGGTCAACCGCATACATCATTTCAAACGCGAGATGTTGCTGCTGCGCAAGGCCATCTGGCCGCTCAGGGAAGTACTCAGCAGCCTGAGCCGTGACGAGAGTGTCATTCTCAGCGACGAGATTCGCATGTTTTTGCGCGATGTTTATGATCACACCATACACATCATTGATAACATCGAAACTCTCCGCGACCTGTTGGCGGGTCTGCTGGACCTGTATGTATCCAGCGTCAGCCAGCGCATGAATGAAGTCATGAAAGTGCTGACCATGTTCGCCAGCATTTTCATGCCGCTGACTTTCATTGCTGGCATCTACGGCATGAACTTCGAAAATATGCCGGAACTGCAGTGGCAATGGGGTTACCCTGCCGCACTGTTTTTTATGGCCCTGTGTAGTGGCAGCCTGCTGCTATATTTTAAATGGCGACGATGGTGGTAATTCATGAGTGAACAGCAAGTACAGGTTGCCATCGTTGGCGGCGGCATTGCCGGCCTGTGGGTTTTGAATCGCCTGCAGAAGGCTGGGTACGACTGTGTGCTTGTAGAACAGGGAAAGATCGGGCAGGGTCAGACGCTTGCCTCGCAAGGTATCATCCATGGCGGCCTGAAGTATGCACTTAATGGTGTACTCAGCCCTGCCAGCAGCGCAATTGCCGACATGCCGGACCGTTGGCGATCCTGCCTGGACGGCACGGGCGAACTGGATCTTCGTAATGTGCGCGTCCTGTCACCCAATTACTATATGTGGTCAGACGGTTCGGTGCGCTCGCGCTTCAAGACATTCCTGGGCAGCAAGGCATTGCGCGGCCGTATCGATGCCTTAAAACCTGATGACTATCCTGCGTTTTTCCAACAGGCAACATCAGGCGGGACACGCGGCACTTTGTATCAGCTGACTGACTTTGTTGTCGACACCCCCAGCCTGCTTGAATCGCTTGCCAGTGCTCACAGTGACCGTATCCGCCAATGCCAGCGCATTGAGCCGGGCGATAAGCTGCTCCGCCTGACTGAGGGCGATGAGCAGACAGTTCTGCGCTGCCGGATGACAATCCTGTGCGCAGGTGCTGGTAACGAGGCACTGCTGGCGTCCTGGTCGGCAGCCCCTCAGGTCAACAAACCCGCCATGCAGCGACGCCCTCTGCACATGGTCGCTGTCAGACTCGACCATCCTCTTCCCGCCTATGTGCACTGCGTCGGTGACAGCTTTGGCATGACACCGCGACTGACTGTCACCTGTCACCCTGTGAAAACACCAGAAACCAATGAGTGGGTCTGGTACCTGGGTGGTGAACTGGCAGAGTCGGGTGTAGGGTTACCGGATACTCAACAGCATCAGCGCGCCGAACAGGAGCTGAACCGGCTGTTCCCCTGGGTAAATACATCAGGGGCAAATTGGCAGAGCATACATGTCGACCGTGCAGAACCGGCAATAGCCGACCTGCGGCGCCCCGATACCGCACATGTATCTCGCTGCGGCTCACTGCTGGTGTGCTGGCCGACCAAATTGACGCTGTGTCCCGACCTTGGAGATACGGTGTTGAAGCATGTCTCTGAATCGCTGACTCCAGCCGGGCAGGATGCCGCTCCCCTGTTGCAGTCTCTGCCAGCAGCATCGCTCGCCTCTGCCCCCTGGGAGGCGCTGCGATGAATGAAGTTCTGATGATTCCAAAACGAACACTGGGCAGCACTGGCATCGATGTCTCCTGCCTGGGCCTGGGAACTGTCAAGCTTGGAAGAAATCAGGGCGTCAAGTATCCCTCAAGCTTTGAGCTTCCGGATGACCGACACATTTTGAATCTGCTGGCGACAGCAACTGAGCTTGGCATCAACCTGATCGATACCGCACCCGCCTATGGCGTCAGCGAGCAACGTCTTGGTGAGCTGCTAAGGGATAGGCAGCGATGGGTCATCTGCACAAAAACTGGCGAAGAGTTCGTCGATGGCCAGTCGCGATTCGACTTCAGCGCCACGCATACGCGCGCCAGTATACACCGCAGCCTGAAACGGCTGAACACAGACTATCTGGACCTTGTGCTGGTCCATTCTGATGGGCGCGACCGTGAGATTATCGAACACAGCGACTGCTTCGAAACCCTGGCCAGGTTAAAAGAGGCAGGCAACATTCGCGCATTTGGCCTGTCTGGCAAAACCGTCGAGGGTGGGCTGCTCGCCCTGCAGCACAGCGATGTCGTGATGGTGACCTTCAACCCAGACCAACAGGAAGAACGACAGGTCATTCAGCAGGCCTGCGAGCTTAACAAGGGTGTGCTGATTAAAAAGGCATTTGCCAGCGGTCATGCTGTCGTGGATAGCAGCGCCGATCCGGTGCGCAGCAATCTGCAGTTCTCGCTACAGGAGCCCGGCGTCAGCGCGGTTGTGGTGGGCACGATCAACCCCCATCACTTGCGCGATAACGTCCGGGCCTGTCTAGACTAAAAGCCAGTCAGCGCACGAGGGCCATTTGACCCCTCGTGCGCCAGGCAATGCTTACATGGAATAGCCTTTCTCGTCGTGATCGGTGATATCCAGACCAGTCAATTCCTGCTCTGGTGTCACGCGGTTACCGGAGGTCAGCGCGCCAACGACTTTCATCAGCACGATGGTCACAACTGCCGTGTATATACCGGTCGCCAGCACACCAATGACCTGCACGCCGAATTGTGAACCCATGGTCATGCCCTCGGCATAACCATTGCCACTGAACACACCCAGTTCCTGCGAGGCAAACACAGCTGCCAACAGCGTACCAAGGATACCGCCAACACCGTGCACCGGGAAAACGTCCAGAGAGTCATCGATTTTCACACGATGCTTGAGGAAGTTGGTGGCCGCAAAACACAGCGCACCGCCCATGATACCAATCACCATGCCGCCAGCCGGTCCAACCGAACCCGCTGCCGGTGTAATTGTCGCCAGACCGGCAACCATGCCGGTGACTGCACCCAGGCCGCTCGGCTTGCCGTGACGCACCCATTCAATGCCCATCCAGGTCAGCGCGCCTGCCGAGGCTGACATATGGGTCGCCAGCAACGCCATACTGGCACCACCAGAGGCACCCAGTGCGCTACCGGCGTTAAAGCCATACCAGCCGACCCACAGCATGCCAGCACCGGTAAAGGTCATGGTCAGGTTGTGCGGCATCAGCGGTGCGGTAAGAAACCCACGGCGCTTGCCCAGCATGATGGCCATGATAACGGCCGCCACGCCTGCCGTGACGTGAACCACTGTGCCACCAGCGAAATCGATCAGACCCATCTGATACAGCCAGCCATTGCTGTTCCATACCCAGTGGCAGACCGGGAAGTAAACCAGGGTTGCCCACAGCACAACAAAAATCACCAGTGATGAAAACTTCATGCGCTCGGCAAATGCACCAACGATCAACGCCGGTGTGATAATGGCAAAGGTCATCTGGAATGCGACAAACAATGGCTCCGGGATGTCGCCCCAGACAGAATCAACGGTGATGCCGTTCAGGAAGACCTTGCTCAGCCCTCCCCAGAACCCGGTGTCGCCCGGACCGAAGGCAATGCTGTAACCAAACATCAGCCACAGTATTGAAATGATTGCAGCAATCGAAAAACACTGCATCAGCACTGACAGGACGTTCTTGCTGCGCACAAGCCCGGCATAGAAAAGCGAAAGACCCGGCACTGTCATGAACAGTACCAGTGCGGTCGCAGTCAGTATCCAGGCAGTGTTGGCGCCGTTGATGGCTTCCTGCGCCAGCGCGGTGGCTGGCAGGCCCAGTGCAGCAGCTGCCACACCCAGTTTGCTTATTGTTCTATTGATCATTTGCATCTGTCTCCCCGTCACACTGCTGAATCGCCAGTTTCGCCAGTGCGGATCCGCACCACCTGTTCAAGCGCCTGCACAAATATCTTGCCGTCGCCTATCTTTCCTGTGGCTGCCGCCTGACAGATTGCTTCGACAGCACGCTCTACCACGTCGTCAGAGACGGCGACCTCTATTTTGGTTTTCGGCAAAAAATCAACGACATATTCGGCTCCCCGATACAGCTCAGTGTGCCCCTTCTGACGCCCGAAACCTTTTACCTCGGTGACGGTCATGCCGCTGACGCCCAGCTCACTCAGGGCCTCGCGCACATCGTCCGCCTTGAACGGCTTGATGATTGCTACGATCATCTTCATAGCTTTTCTCCCGGATTGTTTTTGATCTTGGTTTTTGCACTCTTATGGTGCCAATATTCCCGATGCGCACCTGATGGGTGCAGTGATGCGCTGAAAACCGGGTTTCAGTGGCTGTTTTTGGTGCAGTTTATTTCTGAGCAAGAATCAGGCCGCTTATGGAACGCCCTGCAAAAATGCATGCGCACCAACGATGCGCGAGTGGTGCGCCGCACAAGTGCACAAAGGGAGATGGCAACACAGGAATTCAAAAAAGCCTGAAAGGGATCAGAGACCGTCCCGCAAGACCCTGAATCGCTGCTGCTGATAACCGTCCACTGCAGCAACCATCTGACGGGACGCCATGGCGTAATGATCGGTCAGCTCTGCCTTCAGCTGTTCCTTCTGAGACTCCAGTGATATCAGGATCTGCTGGCGCAGCTCGTCTCGGTTCCTGGCTTCATCAATGCTGTTCAGGGCTAGATCGGTCAGCAACCAGGCGCCAGCCGCCAGTGCCGGCGTGCAAATTACGACCATCGGGCCGCACAGCGCACCGCTGGAACCCGTGGCCGCGCTGCTGGCCGCGCGTGCCGAAGCCGCCGACACAACCCTCCTGGAAGCTGCGCCGCTAATGACTCTGACACCAGCCCGACTGGCCAGCCGGACGGTAGCAAGACCTGCCAGCGCCCCAGCCCCGACGGCCGATTTATCCGCAAACGCCTGCAGCGAAAAGGACGTGGTTGGCGTACTGAGACAGTCCGCCTGCGCCGCAAGCTGGCTCAGCAAGGCAGTCTGACTGGCCAGGAGCTGCCCGGCCTGCTGGTCATAGGTCTCATGAACCCGCACCAGTGCCAGCTGCGTCGACTGATCCAGTGGATGCCCAAAGGCCTCGAAGATACGTGCATCCAGCAGCTCTTCGAGACTGGCGTACTCGAGGCCTGGCAGACCAAGTGTGGTGGCCCCAAGATAAGCCAGTTGTGTGTATTGACCACCAAGACTGTAATTCCAGTCCAGGAATTTCTCGATACCCGGCTGTGCGGCGGCGAATGCCGCATCAACTTCCGCCGCGATGCGTAGCTGCATCACGGCATCCAGATTCTGATGATGGTTGTCCAGCGCCTGGGACGAGGCCTGGATCAGCTCCTGCTGTTGCTGGGGCGCCTGCCAGCGGCAGGGATCAATCAGCGTTGTCAGTCGCATAGGGGCGGCGCTTTCCTGTATCCCCTGCTGACTCAGCCAGCCGCCAAACACCAGGACAGCTGCCATAACCGCAAAAGATCGCAATGTCGGCGGCAGGCCGGCAGAATCGCTCGCTCCAGTCTCCCTGACCTGGATCGCCAGTGGCCTCGCCAGCATGGTCAGCCCGCTGCATGCGGTCCAGATCAAGCCTGCTTTCGTGGCATTCAGCAGCAGGAACGCCAGCCATGCCAAAAGCTTCAGCCAGCCGTCTGCTGCCACAGTGCCACTAAGCTGCTGCATCAGATGCCAGCCGAGTTGGTCCACCACGGCACTTGCTCCGAGCAGCCATCCCGCCGCAGGGAATGCGGCCTGTGACTGAGCATTGGCAAATGCCTGCTGTGCCAGCACAACGATGTCCGCCGAGCGCGTATCAGGCACCTCCACCAAAAACAGATTCACGATCACCAGCATGATGGTCAACAGAGCGACCAACAGCAGATTACTGACACGAATGGCATAGGGGAATTGATAGACGCTGTTGAACTGGGGACCTAGCAGCCGTCGAGCCAGCTGAAACACCAGCACAGCCAACGGAATGCCAACGGTCATGACCATCCAGTCCAGAGGCTTCAAGGCTGCAACGGCGACCAGCATCAGCACCGCCAACGCCAGCGAGCTGATTGCCAGCGTGAATTTGAGCAGAGCACTGTTCCAGAGCAGTTTTCTGATCATGCTCTGCTGGACAGTTATATGTGCCAGCAGCGCCCGGCGACGCACAAAACGCAATGGCAGGTAATAGGCATAGATCAGCGCTGCCAGTCCCAGCACCATCGAGATTGCCGCGGGCTGCGATACGGTTTGTAACGGCAGGAAGTACAACAGCGCCAGCAACAGGCTTTGTCCGGCGAGCACCGTCAGCCAGAATGCTGACCACGGCGAGCGCGGACCGGGCGGTGACCCGGCCTGAGCTGGCTCATGGCGGTGGCTGTCAGTCTGGCTGGTGCTCATGGTGCTGACCAATAAACTAGAGTCTGTATCTGCTTAGACGCAGACCGGCGCACCAGGGTTTGGATTCGACTACTTTATCGCGAGACAGTCGTCACACAACATCAGGGTACGCAGTTGATCCGGCCGGTGGTTGGCAGGCAAAACCAGATTTAGCAGGGACTGCAAGCGCAGGCGCTGTTCGGCTGACAGCGCCGGCAAAACAGCCGCCACGCCGCTGAACGACGCAGGCATATTCTGAGCTGCCATCATATTCGACAGGATCTGCGCACCACCCATACTGTCGGCCAGCTGTAATAGCAACTGCTCCCCAAAGGTCAGTGGGCGGCTCAGATAAACGCGCTCATAGTCCTCAAGTTCTGCCAGCTCGGCGGCAGCTGCAATCGCCTGATCCAGATCGCCCAGCTGGTCCACCAGACCAATCTCCAGCGCCTGCTCACCGCTCCATACGCGCCCGCCAGCGATATTCTCAACATCCTCACGGGGCAGGTCCCGACCCTCTGCGACCAGATTGATGAAGCGCGCATAGGTATCGTCGATGCTCGACTGGAACACCCGTCGCATGGGTTCGTTCAGGCCGCTCAAGGGGTCGCCGGCACGCGTCAACTCGGTTGTGCCAACTCCATCAACCCCCACACCCAGCTCGCTCAGTGCCCGCTCAAAAGTGGGGATCATGCCAATCACACCAATTGAGCCAGTCACTGTGGATGGTGAGGCCCAGATCTGGTCGGCGCTGGCCGATATCCAGTAGCCGCCCGAGGCCGCCTGGCCACCCATCGATACGACAAGAGGCTTGCCGGAGAGTTGCAGCTGATCCAGCGCCCCGCGAATCTGTTCGGATGCGAGCGCCGACCCACCGGGAGAGTCAACACGCAGGACAACCGCCCGGATGGAGGCATCCTGCTGCGCCTGCTGAATCAGCGCTGTCAGGCTGTCCGCTCCAATCATGCCCAGCGGCTGCTCACCCGGCATGATGGTACCTTCCGCAACAATCACACCGACCTGATCGGTACCCGGTACCTGTGGCGTAAATGTCGCGTTCAGATAGTCCAGGTAGTGTATCTGCGAGAAACTGCCATTGCTGACGCCCACCTCGGCCGCGACCTGGCGCCGGAAACTGTTGGCATCCGCGATATTGTCCACCAGACCCTGTTCAAAGGCGACGCGAGCCATATTGCCATTCGCCGCCTCCAGCAATGCCGGGTAATTGTCGGCATAGCTTTGCAACTGGGCCGTACTCATTTCACGGTTGCCCGCCACCCGCGTCAGATAGCGCGACCAGAGTGCATTCAACAGATTCTGATTGTCGGCACGCGCCTCTTCAGACATGTCCATGCGAGAGAATGGTTCGGCAGCAGATTTGAATTCGCCAACGCGGAACACGTGAACCTGAACATTCAGGCGCTCCAGCAGATCGCGGAAGTAAAGCTGGTTGCCGCCAAATCCGGTCACCATCAGATTACCCATAGGGTGCAGCGTGATGTTATCCGCGTAGGAGGCCAGCGCGTATTGAGTCTGGGTAAAGTATTCGCCAAAGGCGTAGATGGGTTTTCCGGTATCCGCAAATCGCTGCAGAGCATCACCCAGGGTTTCCAGCTGGGCCGGACTGACGCCCAGCAGTTCACTGACATCTATCACCAGCGCGCCAATACGCCCGTCATTTTCTGCAACTGCCAGCGACTCCAGCAGTTCCGGCATCAGACTGTTTTGCGGCAGCCCGGTTCCAAACATCAGGTCGCTGGCTGCGGCCGGTGAACGTTGTTCACTGATGACACCGGTAGGTGCCCAGACCAGGGCACTGGTGGACGGGACGGTGACGGTCGCCGGACTGGAGAAAATGAGCAACAGAACGAAAGCCAGAACCAGAAGGAAAATGATTCTGCCAGTAATGGTCATCAGGCCGTCGATCAGGCGTCCCAGCCCCGAAAAAAATCGCCGCATCAGTGATCTCCTAACAATTCATTAAAAAATTCGATCTATCGCGCAGAAAAACTGCACCATTCATCGGAATCTTCCCAGCTATGCTGATTATTGACGTCGCAGTCGCAATTCACACAAGAGGACAGATTCATGACACGCGTTTTAGTGCTTTACCATTCCATGTACGGTCACATCGAGACGATGGCTAACGCTGTAGCGCAGGGCGCAGGCAGCGTTGAAGGGATTGAGGTTACCATCAAACGGGTCCCGGAAACCATGCCGACAGAGGCGTTCAAGGCGGCTGGCGGCAAGACGGATCAGGCTGCTGACATCGCCATCCCGACCGAACTGGCTGACTATGATGCCATCATCTTTGGCGTACCAACCCGCTTCGGCAATATGTCCGGGCAAATGCGCAATTTCCTGGACCAGACCGGTGGTCTGTGGGCCAAAGGCGCACTGGCCGGCAAAGTTGGCAGTGTATTTACATCGACAGCGACAGGTGGCGGCCAGGAAATGACTATCACATCCACGTGGACAACCCTGGCTCACCACGGCATGACGATTGTACCGCTGGGCTATACCACTGGTGAAATGTTCGATATCTCCAAAGTCAGCGGCGGCACGCCTTACGGTGCCTCTACTTTGGCCGGCGGCGACGGCGCGCGCCAGCCAGATGATCGTGAACTGGCCATCGCGCGTCACCAGGGCAAACGCGTCGCAGAAATTGCCGCTAAATTGACTGCCTGAGGACTTCACTCAGCGCCCGCTGAGTGGACATAGCAGCAACAGAGAGAAGCCGCTCCGGCTTCTCTCTCCATCAAACCCTGACTTTTCCTGTTCTCTAACACTGCCGGTAGCCGTATCATCGGCCCCATTCCCACCTCACCACTCCCGCGAATAACAGACACAGAAGCAGCTATGAAGGGCAAAAACGCGCTAAGCTGAGCGACTAGCAAAGCCTTTCGAAAGCATAAAATTCAGAGGTATTAAAATGCCCGTATCAAGAACAATACGTCACCTGATTAACACTCTCTGCCTCTGCATTGCCTGCACCACACTGCAGGCTCAGCCTGCCGGCGATTCAGCCATTGTGCCGTTCGAGATTCATGTCCCTGACGAGGCAATTGTCGATCTGAGGTATCGCCTGGCCAACGCCAGGCTGCCGGCGCAGATTCCGGGCACTGGCTGGGAATATGGCACCAACGCTCAATACCTGACAGAGCTTGTCGATTACTGGCAACACCAGTTTGACTGGCGGGAACAGGAACGTCAGCTGAATACTCTGGATCAGTACGTGACCACCATTGATGGCGTACCGATTCATTTTATACACCAGCGCTCCTCCAACCCAGACGCTACACCGCTGATGATCACACACGGTTGGCCAGGTTCCATCGCCGAGTTTCGCCATATTATTGGTCCACTGACAGAACCCCAGCAACACGGCGGCAATGCTGAGGACGCCTTTCATGTCATCGCACCCAGCCTGCCTGGCTTTGGATTTTCTGGAGAGCCTCAGGAGCGCGGGTTTAACCCGGAGCGCATGGCGCAGATACTGGCCGCCCTGATGCAACGGCTGGGCTATGATCAATACGGTCTGCAGGGTGGAGACTGGGGAGCGATTATTAACAGGATTCATGCCCATCAGTTTGCTGATCGAGTGCTGGGCCTGCATTCCAATTTTGTGTTGGCCAGCCCTCCGGAGGATCCTGCCATCCGGGACGACGTGACAGAAGAAGAGATGACGGCCCGCGGGGAGCGACAGGCCTTCATGGCCGATGAAGTCGGTTATCAGCAGATTCAGGGCACCAAACCACAGACACTGGGTGTTGCACTCAATGACTCACCGGCGGGACTGGCGGCATGGATCGTTGAGAAATTCCACGGCTGGAGCGATATTGACCGGCAAAGCGTCAATGGTCTGGACACCAGGTTCAGCAAAGACGACTTGCTCACGGACATCAGCATTTACTGGTTCAGCGCCAGCATCACGTCCTCTGCGCGCATCTACTACGAAAACCGCAACTTTCCGGCAGCAGAGCCACTGGGTTATGTCGAAGTGCCGACTGCCGGCGCCATTTTTCCCAAGGAGATTTACCTGACGCCCAGACGCTGGGCCGAGGAGCAGTACAACATCGTGCGCTGGACGCTTATGCCCAGGGGCGGGCACTTTGCCGCCATGGAAGAACCCGAATTATTGCTTGATGATGTTCGGGCCTTCTTCCGTAGCCTTTAACCGCAAATGCTAACAGGCTGTTAAACAGAGCGACTGAGCACCTCACGCAGCGCCAGATAATCTGCGTGGAATTTACGGATGCCCTCTGACAGTTTGTCGCTGGCCATGGCGTCCTCATTCAACTGCCAGCGGAAAGCGGACTCTGTCAGGCTGCCCCGCGGATCATCGCTGCCCTGCTGCGGATCGAGCTGTCGCGGCAGCTCACCCTGATCGGCCTGCAGCTGTTCCAGCAGGGCTGGAGAAATAGTCAGACGGTCACAGCCAGCCAGCGCTTCTATCTCACCGATATTGCGGAAACTGGCGCCCATGACAATCGTCTGATACGCGTTGGCTTTGTAATAACGATAGATCCGCTTCACGGACAGCACGCCTGGGTCAGTCTCTGCCGTGTATTCCTGCCCGGTACTTGCCTTGTACCAGTCGAGGATGCGCCCCACAAAGGGAGAAATCAGAAACACGCCTGCATCCGCGCAGGCAACAGCCTGGTTGAAGCCGAACAGCAGCGTCAGGTTGCACTTGATACCCTCGCGCTCCAGTTGCCGGGCGGCCTGAATACCTTCCCAGGTCGCAGCAATCTTGATCAGGATTCGCGAGGTGTCAACGCCAGCCTGGGTATACAGATCCAGCAGTCCGTGTGCCTTGCGTATCGTGCCCTCGGTATCAAACGACAGGCAGGCGTCCGCTTCTGTCGATACATAACCCGGCACGGCTTCAGTTATTTTCTGCCCGAAATTGACGGCCAGTTTGTCCATGGCAGCATCAATCTGTGACTCCTTGCTGGCGCCCGTGCGCTGACCATGCGCAATTGCATCGGCCACCAGCTCCTGATACTGCTCCTGCTTCGCAGCATTCAGTAACAGAGAGGGATTGGTGGTTGCGTCTTCGGGTTCAAAACGCCGGATACCCGCAAAATCACCAGTGTCGGCGACGACGGTGGTCATCTGTTTCAGTGCCTGAAGTTTGTCCATGAGCTCTGTGTCCATCGCGCCGCAATACGACGCCTTATCATGTCAATGGGTCTTTTTTAAAACTAGTCGATCCTTGCAGGCCGGTCAATCGCTGGCCGCATGCACTGTGGCTGTCCTGGTGACGTAATATTTCTGCAACGTTCGTGACGTAAGCTGTCGCAATGCGAAGTTCTGCCCGGATTATTCACCAGAGACCCGGGCAGAGTGTACTAAAAGTCAGATAGAATTGGGCATTGGTACATCTGCCCTGTTAGCTTCATAATGAAGATTATTCTATGAAAAGACTACTGATTCTGGTGATGACATTGAGCTTCTCCTCCGCACACGCGCAAGACCGCGACCCCAGCAATCGCATAGACCTGACCCGTCCCGACGCACCAGCACAGGCGGTGTTTGGCGATCATCCGATTGGCGTACGTACCATCCGACTGGTGGACACGGACAGGCCGGATGTTCTCAATGCCAGCGACGGAGCAGAGATCAGCTACTACGATCGCGAGTTGACCGTTGAAGTCTGGTATCCGGCCACGGCGGACCAGAGTACGCAGGCAGGCACCGAATACATCACCACAACCCGCAACCCGGCCATCATCGCCACGCTGCATGGGCGCGCGGTTCGTGATGCAGAACCTGAAACAGCTGAGCGCTTCCCGCTGGTCATCATGTCACACGGCTATCCGGGCAACCGTTACCTGCTCAGCCACCTGGGTGAAAATCTGGCCAGTAAGGGTTATGTGGTTGCGTCCATTGACCATCCGGACAGCACCTATGAGGATCAGCAGAACTTCAGCAGCACGCTTTATAACCGGGCGCCGGACCAGCGTTTTGTGCTGGATGCCATCGCCAGCGGCCAGAGCGAGGCCGCCTTTATCAGCGCCAGCACCGATGCGAACAACACGGCACTGATTGGCTACTCCATGGGCGGTTACGGCGTGCTAAACAATCTGGGCGCCGGCTACAGCGATGCGGGCGTGGGTTTTATTGGCGCGCCCCCAAATCGCCTGCTGCACGAGCTTGCCGCCAGCAATGCGGAATTTGCCAGCCTGCGCGACCCGCGCATCAAGGCAGGCATTCCGATTGCGCCCTGGGGCATGAACATGGCTTTCTGGGAGGCGCAAGGCCTGGCAGCGTTGACCGGCCCGGTATTGTTTGTGGCCGGCGATGCTGACCAGACTTCAGGTTACGACAATGGCGTCAAGGCAGCCTACAATGGCGCCGTTAATGCCGATCCGCGTTATATGCTGGTGTTCAAGAACGCCGGCCATAGCGTGGCGGCACCCATCCCCCTGCCTGCCGAATTTCTGGGTCGTGAAGATACCTCTGGCGCAGGCCATTACACGGACCCGGTCTGGGACACGCTGCGCATGAACAATATCCTGCAGCATTTTGCGACAGCCTTCCTGAATCTGTACCTGAAAGGGGATGAAAACCAGCGCCGCTATCTAGAGCTGCCGACTGACGGCGCGGGCGACAATCCCTGGGAAGGGTTTGATGATGGCGATGCCGTCGGGCTGCGTTTTTACCACAACGAACCAGCCGACTGATCCATCAGTCGGCAAACTCCATCGACAACATCAGCTTTTGACTTTCGCGGCAGCCTGCCGCAGCGCACTGCGCACGCCCGTGTTCAGGGCACCACCCGTATATCTGCCCTTGGCCTGGTGCTTGATGCGATAAACGCCGGGCACCTCTATCGGCACACCCTGGGTCCGCAACAACCAGCGAAACGCCCTGTCCTCGTAAGCCTTGCACCATGTGTCCGAAGGCTGCTGGTAGTAGGGCAGCGCTTCGCAGTAGCCGACAGCGCGCGCCATGTCCCCATGAGTTATTTGCAGCGGCCCGGTGGCGCGATCCCGGGTGAATCGCTGAAACAGCGCCTCGTCGATATCCACCACCTCAGGCGGATCCATCGGCGGCGACAGCAGGGGTGCATCCGGTGGCAGCAGATCGGTGCAGTATTCTGACGATGGAAACACCAGCGCGTCCTGACGGCCCTGCAGCGCCTTGCTCAAACCATCCAGACAGCCCTCGCGGAACAGCAGATCGCAGTCGGTGAACCAGACCCAGTCGGCAGTCGTCTCTTTGGCTGCCAGATTGCGACCAATGGCGCGTCGGAACAGTGCCTGCTTTGGCAGAGGGCGCCAGTTCCATCGAATGCCCGGAATTTTCTGCTGCCTGAAGAAATTCAGCAGTTTCACGGTCTCAGTATCCGCTTCGCCGTAAAACACCGTCATCGTGACATCCATGTCCGTCGGCGGGAACAGTACCAGCGAACTGAGCTGATAGGTCTGCATATGCGCGTAATTCCAGCAGTGACTCACGATCTCCAGGTGCAGCCGACCTGTTCTGGCGGTCAATTGCTCGCGAGAAGGCAGCTCACGCTGAAACCAGCGCGGAGACACCATGCCACCGGCGGCAAGCCGCAGGAAGCGGCCGTAGAGGCCGTCATACCAGCGCGACGGGGGGACTGGGTATTCGCTCATGAGGCACCATATTTTTCAAAAAACGCTATATTATCGAAAACAGGCGCGGTAATCTTCGGTCTGGTACATAAGAACAATGATCTACGTCACGAAGATGACAATGACCTTCGCGTAGAGTGGTCACATGCAATATAAACACTATAAAGACAAAAATGCCTCGGTACTGATCAACCAGAAGGTATTGGCCGACTACCAGCCAGGCCTGTTCTGCCGCGAAACACTCGCGCGCGAACAACATGACACGTGCTCGCGCGGGCGCGGTAATGTCATGTTTTATGAACATGACAGCCTGCAGCTGGTGCTGAAAACCTACCACCGTGGCGGCCTGCTGGGCCGTATGATCAAAAATTCCTATCTGTACAGTGGCACTGAACGCAGCCGAATGTGGCGCGAGTTCCTGCTGCTTGGGCAGATGCGGGACCTGGGGCTGCCCGTCCCTCGCCCGGTCGCAACACGCTGTGTGCGAACCTCGCCATTATGCTACCAGGGTGACCTGATCACGGAACGTATCGCAGATGCCCAGACACTGGCAGAAGTCCTCAGTGAAAAAAACCTGTCAGACACCACCTGGGAAGCCATTGGGCGAATCATCCAGCGCTTCCACCACCACAATATCGACCATACCGATCTTAACGCCTGCAACATCCTGTTGACCCGATCGGGAAAAATCTACCTGATAGACTTTGATAAGTGTGCCATCCGCCGCGGACGGCACAAGGGCTGGCGGCGTGACAACCTCAACCGCCTGCGCCGCTCACTCGGCAAATGGGAACAGCGCGAAGCAACGTTCCACTTTAACAAAGAGCACTGGCAGGCCTTACAGCGCGGCTACAGTCACCCCAACACCAACACGCCGTCGTCCAGTGAGTCACGGCTGAGCAGTTTGCGGTCCTTGCCGTAATCCTGCGTGTTCAGCCACGGTGCCCGGTCACCCTGTTTGGGGAAGCGATGCATCATGCGTTGCATATAGCCCGCCGAAAAGTCATCAATGAACGGTCTAGCCTCCATTCCCCGGTCTTCCTCACGCAGCGTCGGGCGCACGACGCGCGCGTCATGTTCATCCATATGATTGATCAGGCGACAGAAAAATCCTGCCGTCAGATCAGCCCGCAAAGTCCATGACGCATTGATATACCCGAATGTCATGACCAGATTGGGCACGCCTGAATACATAAGGCCTTTGTAGGCCCAGGTATCAGCGAAATCCAAAGGTTTGCCGTTCAGACTGAACTGCGCACCGCCCATGATCTGCATATTCAGGCCCGTCGCCGTCACGATGATGTCGGCAGCCAGTTCCTGGCCATTTTTCAGCAGAATGCCGTTTTCGGTGAAACGGTCTATATGTTCGGTGACCACTTCAGTGCGCCCCTCGCGGATGGACTGAAAAAGGTCGGCGTTCGGCACCAGGCACAGGCGCTGATCCCAGGGATTGTAGGAGGGCGTAAAGTGCTTCGCGACATCATAGTCTGGCCCAAGCTCTTTACGTACCATGTCGAGAATGCGCTTCTTCAGTTTTTCCGGCTTGCGTCGCGACTGCCGGTATACCCATTGCTGGAACCGCACATTCTTGAAACGCGTCAGAGCATAGGCCCAGGTGTCCGGCAGAACCCTGCGCAGCGCGTTGGCTACACGATCACGATCCGGCATGGAAACCACATAGGTTGGGGAGCGCTGCAGCATGACAACGTGGCTGGCTTTGTCCGCCATGGCAGGCGCCAGCGTCATGGCGGTGGCACCCGAGCCGATAATCACCACGCGCTTATCGCTGTAGTCCAGATCCTGTGGCCAGTGCTGAGGATGCACAAGCTGCCCCCTGAAATCGGCCTGTCCCTCAAACTCCGGTGTATGCCCCTTTTCATAGCGATAGTAACCTGAGCACATCAGTAGCATTCGACAGCGCTGAGTCACGACCGAATCATCAGCCTGTTCAAGCTCCAGCGTCCAGCAGGCATCCACATCCGACCAGTTGGCCGCCACCAGGCGCTGTCCGTAGCGGATTTGTTTGTCGACACCGTGCTCGGCAGCAGTTTCTTTGACATAACGGAGAATGGACGGCCCATCGGCAATCGCCTTGGCATCGCGCCACGGTTTGAATCGATAACCCAGTGTGTGCATATCGCTGTCCGAGCGGATACCCGGATAACGAAACAGATCCCAGGTCCCTCCCAGTGACTGCCGCGCTTCGATAATGCAGTAGCGCTTGTCTGGGCACTGTTGCTGCAGCATCACGGCGGCGCCTATCCCGGACAGACCTGCCCCTACAATCACAACATCAAGCAGGTCCTTGTTTTCTTTTGACATGGCAGATTCCTGAGTTGGTTCAGTTTTTATCACAATTCACTGAGTATATGACGAATCCACGCACTGTAAAAATTGCCACTTGCAGCATTGTGCAATCAGGCATAACCTGCGTGTCGGAGTTCAGGCTCTCCGGTTCTCCGGGAATAATAAAAATCAAGGAGTAACAACAATGAAAATCACACGTCCGGCCGGGACTGGTCGAGCTGCACACCCGTTGCGGCTGGCAGGTCTGCTGGCCATAAGTATTGGTTTGGCGCACACCTCGCTGTCCGCCCAGGACCAGGAGACCGTCGAGTGGGTAACCCTCGGTGGTGATCACGCTCACACACGTTATACCCCCGCCACACAAATCAACGCAGACAATTTCACCCAGCTGGAAACCGCCTGGATCTGGGATGGTGCCAGTTTTGATGCCTCCAGTGGTCGTTCCACCCCAAGCTACGTGGACGGCAAACTGTTCACCGTTGCTGGTGAGCGCCGCCACGTTATCGCCATCGATCCGGAAAGCGGCGAGACCATCTGGTCCTACCGCGAGCCACATACCTTCCGTCATGAATATTCCATGCGTAAGGACTACGGCAAGGGCGTTGCCTATGGTGAAGTAGACGGCCGGGGAGTCATCTATATCATCAGCCCGGCATTCTTCCTGACAGCTCTGGATGCCGAGACCGGCGCCCCACTGGAAGGCTTCGGCGGCCCGGTTGGCATCGAAGGTTTTCCTGAGACCGGCGTGGTCGACATGCAGCGCATCATTGCTGAATACATGGGCTACGATTTCGACCCCTACTACGGCATTCCGCTGGAAGAAGGTTACATCACGGCCTCATCACCACCCATCGTGGTCAACAACACAGTGGTTGTGGGTAACTCTGCCGAGCAGGGTTATAACCAGACGCGTATCGAAAACATCCCAGGGGACATCCTGGCCTTTGATACCGCAACCGGTGATTTCAAGTGGAAGTTCAACGTCATCCCGGAAGCCGGCGAGTTCGGCATCGAAACCTGGGAAGGCATCCCGAACCCAAGAGAGCTGACGGGTGAGGTATCGCCCTGGGCACCGCTGTCTGCCGACGTTGAAGCAGGCATTGTGTACGCAGTGACCAACCCGCCGACGATCGACTACTACGGCGGTCATGCTCCCGGTGACAACCTGTTTGGCACCAGTATCATCGCCATGGATGCAGAAACTGGCGAGCGTGTCTGGCACTTCCAGTTCGTTCACCACGATGTCTGGAACTACGACACGCCAACAGCCCCGGTGCTGCTGGATGTCGAAATCGACGGACGCACGGTGCCGGCCATTGCACAGGCTACCAAACAGGCCTTTGTATACGCCTTCAACCGTCTGACGGGTGAGCCGCTATGGCCCATCGAGGAACGCCCTGTACCGCAGTCGCGTATCCCGGGTGAGCAACTGTCGCCGACCCAGCCCTTCCCGACCAAACCAGCGCCCTTCGACATGCAGGGTCTGACGCACGAAGATCTGATCGACTTCACGCCAGAACTTCGTCAGCAGGCAATCGACTCGCTGGCTCAGTACGAGATTGGACCGCTGTTCAACCCGCCACTGCACCGTGACAATGATCTGGGCAAGATGGCGGCTCTGTGGTGTCCGGGTGATGGTGGTGGCGCCAATATCCCTGGGCCTGCCGTCGCTGATCCGGTCAATGGCATCCTGTACGTGACTTCGCGTTCAGCCTGCTCCTCACGCGTTGTGACTGACGCACAGGAACGTGATGCGATGATCGAGCTGCCGACTGGCCAGACCTTCTCGCGCTTTGCAGCACTGCGATCACTGCCGGTACGTGGACCACAGGGCCTGCCCCTGTACAAGCCACCGTACAGCCGCATCACAGCCATCGACATGAACACTGGTGAACACCTGTGGATGATTCCGGTTGGCGACACGCCAGACCGTATCAAGGATCACCCAGCTCTGGCAGGAGTGGATATTGGCAGCACCGGCACCGGCGCTCTGGCACCAATGACGGTTACCGCCAACATGCTGTTCTACGCCAGCGAAGGCAGTGATGGTACACCTTACCTGTTTGCCGTAGATAAAATGACCGGTGAAGAGATTGGTCGTGTACAAGTGCCTGATACCAGCAATTTCGGTATGATGAGCTACGTTCATGAAGGCAAGCAGTACGTCATGCTGCAAACTGGCAGCAAGCTGACTGCAGTGGCACTGCCAGACTGATATAGTCTGTTGTGTGCCACCTGGCGTGGCGGGCATGATGCTCGCTACGCCAGTTGCCGGTAGCCACCAGCCGGAGTACAGCGCACAATGATCAAGAAACTCCTGGGGGTCGTCCTGGCCCTGAGCATCGCGTTACTTGTCACACTTTCCATCTTTGCGTTCTCTCCCCCATCTGTTCCTGAATACGACATCAGCAGCGAGTCTGACGCCATTGCGCGTGGTGAATACCTCGTCAGTGCCGGCGGCTGTGTTAGCTGTCATGAGGGGGACGCTGGCGGACTCAGTGGCGGGCTGGCAATAGAGTCACCGTTTGGCACCTTCTACGCATCGAATATCACGCCTGATACATCAACTGGCATTGGCGGCTGGAGCGGCCAGGATGTGGTTCGCGCGATCAAACATGGTCGCTCGCCCGATGGCCGTTTTTACTATCCCGCTTTTCCCTACCGCGCCTATTCAGGAATCAGCGATGACGAGGCACTGGATATTGCCGCCTGGCTGATGGCGCAGGACCCAGTTAGCAATCAGCCCCCCGAGCATGAGCTGCCGGCCTGGGTAATGCGCTGGCAGATGGCCGGCTGGAACTTACTGGCCGATTGGAACACACCAGAGTTGCCCGAGTACGCCGATCCGATGATTGCCCGTGGTGCCCACCTGAGCCGCAATCTGGGCCATTGCGGCGAATGCCACACCCCGCGCAATGCACTGGGCATCAGCGATATGAGTCGTGAGTTTGCTGGCGGGGAAATGCCCGATGGGCACGTTGAAGCAATAGACGCCGAGTCACTGGCCAACTGGTCTGAGGACGACCTGGCGCTGTTCCTGTTTATCGGACTGAAACCCGATGGCGAGTATGTCGGTGGCAAGATGGAACCGGTCATTGAACACAACACCGGCCGGCTGACCGATGAGGACCGGCAAGCCATGGCAGCGTTCTTTAAACGGGGATTGTGAACAGCCGGGTCTGAATTGACCCGGCCATTTGCCATTGCCCCAGCAGGCTTGCAGGCTGTTGATAAACGTAATCGAGGCAGTCAGTGCGAGGCAAAAACAGGCGAAAAAGCGCAGTTTACACGGAGTAAATGAGCATTTTGAGCCTGTTTTTAACGAAGCAATGGCAACGCAGATAGTTTTTCAACAGCCTGTTAGTCGACGCGGTACTCACGGTGGCAGTTGCCACAGGTCGAACCGAAGGCGCGCACTGCAGCGATCGTGGTATTGCGATCACCGCCTGATGCGACATCGGCAAAGGTCAGCGCAGCCGCCTGCAGCTCACTCGCTTTCTGTTCGAAATCACTCATATTGTCCCAGATAATGGGCAGCGCTTCCGTTTCCACGGTGAATTCACGCGTGTCGTTGGCAGCGAACACTTCCGGAATCATCGGAGCCAACTCGGCAATGCGACGCGCATTGCGCTCGGCCAGGGCCGCATCAAATTCGGCACCGCGGGCCATGCCGCTAATCGGTGCCATGTTGAAGGCCAGCAGTTTAAAAACAGCCTGACGTGTTTCAGTCGATGCTGCAGCACGCTCCTGCGGTGTGGGCTCATCCTGCTGCGCACTCACGGTGACAACAAGCACTGACGACAATACCAACGTACCAATAGCAAACACCTTTTTTAACATTGTTTTTACTCCCTGGTTTCAGACTGACAAGCAAATGGTCTCTCGCGAGTATACATGAATTCAGCCGCGCCTCACTTTCTCGACAATGGCTGATGTGGAACAGTTATCCAGAAAGGAAAGCACTTTAACCTGCCCGCCGTAGCTGCGGACATAATCACCGCCGACCACCTGCTCATCGGTGTAGTCGCCGCCCTTGACCAGAATATCCGGCTGGAGGCGCGTCAACAGATTTTCCGGTGTATCTTCAGTAAAACACACCACCCAGTCCACGGCCTCAAGCCCTGCCAGCACCGCCATACGCCGTTCGACCGGATTGATGGGGCGGCTTTCGCCCTTGAGTCGGCGCACCGAGTCGTCGTCATTGATGGCGACAATCAGGCGATCGCCAAGCTGCCGGGCCTGTGCCAGATATCCCACATGACCGGCATGAATGATGTCGAAGCAGCCATTGGTAAACACAATCTTCTCGCCATGCGCGCGGGCATCTTCGACCGCCATCACCAGCTGATCTGCGGTCATGGCACCGCGGCCGGTTCCCTGCAGTGACTGCAGGGCGCGACGCAGCTCGGGGCCACTGATCGCGGCAGTGCCAAGACGGGCAACCGCCAGCCCTGCGGCAAGATTGGCAAGCATGACGGATTTTTCCATGTCCTCACCGGCAGCCAAAGATGCGGCCAGTACAGCCACCACCGTGTCGCCAGCACCGGTTACATCAAATACTTCGCGCGCCTGGGCTGGCAGGTGCAGCGCGGCACGCGAGGCCTGCAACAATGTCATGCCTTTTTCGCCCCGAGTGACCAGGACAGCGTCCAGCGCCAGGGTTTCCCGCAGCCGCTGCCCGCGCTCGATCAGCTCATCCTCGCTGTGACAGGCACCCACCACCGCCTCGAATTCCGAAAGATTGGGGGTAATAACAGTAGCACCGTGATATTTGCTGAAGTCTGTCCCCTTGGGATCGACCACGACCGGCACACAGCGCTCTCTGGCTGCCTGGATCAGATGGCGCGTCTGTGCCAGCGAGCCTTTGCCGTAATCCGACAGCACCAGTACCTGGGTCGCCTCAAGGGCCTGCTGGACATGCTGATGCATGGCATCCACTGCTTCTGCCGGGAAGGCCTCTTCAAAATCGACCCGCAGCAGCTGTTGTTGCTGGCTGATGATGCGCAGCTTGGTAATGGTCGGAATATTGTCTGTTGATGTGAACTGGCAATCGACACCGGCGGCCTGCAGCTTGCCCTGCAGCTCGTCAGCAGCTTCATCGCGTCCTGTGATGCCAGCGACCGAGGCGGCGGCACCCAGCGCTGCGATATTGAGGGCCACGTTGGCGGCGCCACCGGGGCGATCTTCATTGGCTGCCACTTTGACAACCGGCACCGGCGCCTCTGGCGAAATACGCGAAGCCTTGCCATGCCAGTAGCGGTCCAGCATCACATCACCGGCCACCAGTACACGAGCCAGGGGGTATTGCGGTAAATCGATATTCATGAGGATTCACTGTCCTGTCGCCCGTCGGCGATACACACAATCAATGGCGGCCATCATAGCACAGCCCGCCATCCGGACATCCTGCCGGGCAGGACACCGGTTTGTCATGCCTGCCGCGGTTCCTGCTACAATGCGGCCTGACAATAATCAGACTGACAGGTAAAGTGTGAGCAGGCAGCGACCGCAACACAGCGACAATCCACGCGACTATCTGGGGCCGCGTTACTGGCCGACCTGGCTGGCCTATGGGTTTATCTGGCTGATTGCACATCTGCCCTATCGCCTGCAGGTCTGGATCGGCGAGATACTGGGGCTGCTGATGTACCGGCTGGCGGGCAGCCGTCGCCGGGTCTGTCAACGCAACATTGAGCTGTGTTTTCCCGAACTGAGCAAGGATCAGCAGCGTAAACTCGTGCGCGAAACCTTCAAGTCCAATGGCGTGGGTGTCATGGAGATCGGTCTGGCCTGGTGCCGCAAACCTGCCGATTTCAAACACATGGTGCAGTCCACCGGACTGGAAAACCTGATCAAGGCACATGAGCAGGGCCGCGGCGTACTGCTGGTCAGCGCTCACTTCTCGACCATCGAGTTTGTTGGCAGTCTGATGTCGCTGCTTTACCCAATTGACGTAACCTATCGCGCCCACAAGAATCCATTATTCGATGCCCTGATGAAACGCGGCCGACAGCGTCTCTACGGCGCCGTTGTTGAGCGCAAAGAAGTACGTCGGGCGCTACGCCGCCTGCAGGAAGGCCATGTGCTCTGGTACGCCGCCGATCAGGACTACGGGCCCAGACATTCCATCTTTGTCGACTTCTTTGGCATACCTGCCGCCAGCATCACTGCGACCAGCAAATACGCCGGGTTTAATAATTCGCTGGTCATCTTTCTGGCGCATTATCGCAACGCCGACAACAGTGGTTATCACCTGTATTTCAGCGAACCTCTGGAAGACTATCCGACGGGCGACGACCACGCCGACGTGAAACGAATCAATACACTGATCGAAGCTGCCATTCGAAAAGCACCCGAACAGTACATCTGGCTGCACAGACGGTTCAAGACGCGGCCCGAAGGCAGCCCGGATCTGTACAGCAGGCAGCTGCCTCCTTCCCACCATCGTCACTGAGTGCAACCATGAACCCGGCATACAGGCCCCATCTCCCGCCACTGACCCTGATCCGACTGATCACTGTGCTCGCCAGCCTGTTGCTGTCGTGGCTGGCGGTGACCCTGAATGCGCAGCCCAATTCTGACGCATACATCTACGTTCGAACGGCAGAGATCGCGCTTGAGCAGGGCCTGTCGGCCGCCTACGGTCACTATCAGTGGGCGCACATGTCACTTGTGATCGCGATGATCCACAAAATTACCGGGCTGAGCATGTTTCAGGCAGCCTATTTATTAAACGCACTTACCTTCGCTTTGATGAGCCTTGCCTTTGTCAATCTGGTTGCGGCGCTGGCACCCACCCGCCGCGTGGTCTGGCTTGCCATGCTGGTCATCCTCAGTTTCCCACTGATCAATGAGTTCCGGGCCTACATTATTCGTGACATTGGCTTTCTGGGTTTTGCACTGATAGCCATGCTGCAGCTGATCCACTTCAATCGCACCCTGCTGCTGCGCCATGCCGTGCTGTTTGTCGCCGCAAGTCTGGCTGCCGCCCTGTTCCGACCGGAGGCACTGCTGCTGATGTATGTGTCACCTGTCACGCTGCTGATGAACAAATCACTGTCAGAGAACAATCGCCGGCGCGGTTTTCTGCGTCTGGAAATCATCGCCCTGCTGGCCATTGCGCCGCTGCTGATTGTGTTCGCGTTCAGCCAGGTCGAGCTGCAACAACAACTGCAAAACTTCGCGCTGATCTACCAGCCTTTTCTCAACAATCTGCAGGATATTTTTCAGCCCGACGCTGCACTGAATGCAGCAGTGTTCGGCGACTACGGTGCGCAGTTCGTGGGCCAGTATTCCGGTATATTCCTTTTTGTTGGACTGTTGGCGGTACTGCTCGCCTGCCTGATTGACAGCCTGGGACTGGTCGGCGCACCCCTGCTGGCCTACGGTTATCTCAAACGTCTGGTAAAACTTGAGCATCCGGCGATGAACGTGCTGCTGATATGGGCCGGCACATCATTGCTGATATTGCTGGCCTTCATCCTGCTGACGCGATTTATCACTACCCGCTATGCGCTGATGTTCTGCACAGTACTGCTGATCTTCATTCCGTTTATTGTCGATCGCAGCTGGCGTATTGCTGCGGCCGAAAACCGGATCAGACGTTTCGCCGGGCTGATGATTTTTCTGCTGCTGTTCGCGTTTATTGATTCACACATTTCTTTTGGAGATCCCAAGCGCCACCTGCAGGAAGCCACGGCATGGATTGAACAGAGCACGCGCCGCGATGCGCCACTGGTCACCAATGAAATATATCTGGCCTACGAAACAGGCCGCGTTGAAGACTATGATGTGGTGCGCCGGGAGATGGAGCCGGAACTGCTGATGCAGGCTTCGCCTGGCACCATATTCGCCCTGACACCGCGTGGCAGCTTTGATCAGCAACTGCAGGCAGAGATCAATCGCGGCGCCCTGCGACTGATCCGCAGCTTCAGTGCCGAGCGCGGCGCAGATTTGCTGGTGTTTGAAAAGGAACTGCCATAGCGCTGACTGTCAGCGTTGCGTTTCGTGGACTACCAGCCCTGTACCTCGTCATCCGATTTGGTAACCAGCACGTCCTGCATGATCATGTATTCCAGGTCAGACCCATGGAACATGTCCAGCGCATCCTCCGGGCTGCAGATCATCGCTTCACCAGGACGGTTCAGTGAAGTGTTCAGTACAATCCCATAGCCGGTTTTTTGCTCCATCGCCTCCAGCACGGCATGAAAACGTGGATTGCTTGCCTTGCGTACCACATGGGCACGCGTGGTGCCATCTTTGTACACAACAGCTGGAAACAGCTCGCGCCATTCAGGCACAACGTCAAACGAAATGGTCATAAAGTCGGCTGCATGATCAAGGTCCAGCATTTGTTTGGCCAGCGACTCCAGCATGCTGGGTGAAAATGCGCGCCACTTTTCGCGGAACTTCACTTTCTGATTTATCTCCTGAACACTGCCGGAGATGCGCGGATTCCCAAGAATACTACGGTTACCCAGCGCCCGCGGCCCAAACTCCATGCGCCCCTGGAACCACGCCACCAGATGACCTTCGGCAAGCAGTTCCGCAGCCTTTTCTGCAGGACTGTCGAGAATTTCGAACACCGGACGATCGCGATGGGCCTTGCACGCACGTATGCACTGGTCGGTAGTGAAGCGCGGACCAAGGTAGGTATGCCGCAGTTTGCCAACCTCAATATTCTGTTTGCTGATAGCGTAGGCGGCAGCGCCAATGGCCGTGCCCGCGTCGCCTGCCATCGGCTGTACATACAGCTGTTTGACCCAGGGCAGATCCAGCAGGCGCCTATTCAATTTCACGTTAAACGCGCCCATACCCGCGATCACCAGCTGCCCGTTTTCCTTCAGCACATCTGCCAGATAATGGGTGACCAGTCCGGTTGTAATCTTTTCATGCAACTTCTGCATGGCGGCGGCGTAGTGCACATAGGGATCCTGGAACACGTCACCAGCCCGGCGCGGGCCCAGCTGATCGATAAAATCTTCACTGTAGGGGTAACCGACACTGCGCTGCTTGTAGCGCCGCAGACCGACAGTGCGGATCATGCGGGTGTTGATGCGAAAATCCTTGCCACTGTAATCGGCCAGAAACGACAGGTCGTATTTCTCTGCGTTGCCGTAAGTGGCAATGCCCATAACTTTGGTTTCACCATCCAGCGAATCAAAGCCCAGGTAATCACACATGGCACCATACAGACCTTTAAGAGAGTCAGGCTCATAAAGCTCTTTGATTTTGTGGATGCGCCCGTTTTCGCCATAAGCGAACAGTGTCGTGGCGTATTCTCCACGCAGGTCCAGGCTCAGGATGGCGGTTTTGCCTTTGAAGCCGCTGAGATTGTAGGCACTCGCGGCATGTGCAAGTTGATGCTCAACCGGGACAAACCGCACTTTCTCCCAGGGAATTGCCAGTTCAGCCAGCATGGCCTTGACGCGTTTAACGTAGCGGCGATAACGACGATTACCATTAAACAGCGCATCGAGTGCGCGATCAGGCGCGTACCACATCCGCGCGGCGTAGTGCCAGCGTGCGCGTCCGAAGATGGAAACTGGTGCGTAGGATATGGCGACCTGGTCGATCTGCCGGGGCTTGAGTTTTGCGGAGCGCAGGCAGTAGCGCACGGCATTGACTGGCATCATGCCGCGGGCGTGTTTGCGCCTGACCAGACGCTCTTCCTCTACGGCTGCGACCACCTCGCCGTCAATAAACAATGCGGCGGCTGCGTCGTATCCCAGTTCGCCAGACAGTCCCAATGTGATCACAGGCATATCAATCGGCCTTGTTTAATGTAATCGAAGCACCAAGCTGCGAACGGACGGCCTGCTGCTCGGTGGGTTTATCGCGCCAGTTGGCAAGAAATCTTTCCACATCTCGTTCAAAATACCGGTGAAAACGCGTCGTCAGCCCTTCGCGCCGCATCGCATCCAGATCCAGTGTGATCAGCTTGCCGCCCTGCTCATCCTGATGATACAGAAAATTGCTCGCTTTCATATCGCCGTGGATCATCCGGTACTGTTTCATCGTCGCAAAAAGACGTCGGAACTGCCGCAACACGTCCGTCCACACTTCGCACTCCACATCCTGTGACAGCATGGAAAGTAAGTCCGTACCCTCCGAAATCTCAGTGACAAAGTAGGCAACGCCCCGCAGCGGACCCCAGCGATGTTCCAGCATCAGAACCGGCCTGGGTGTGTTCAGTCCCATCTGCTGCAGCCAGTGCGCGTTTCGCCAGCAGTACCACGCGCGACTTGGCCGAAACAGGCGCCGCAGCAGGTAGCCCGGATTGCGCAGATTATACCGCTTAACCACACAGGTTTTGCCACCCAATGGCAGGCTCACGACTGTCGTTGAGTCACCATCTTTAAGGAGTCTGCCTTCAGCAATCGCTGCGTCAGGATCAGCAATGAACTGCTGAAGAGCGGCGCAGTCATCGCTGCGATGAAACAGCGCTACTCGCCCGAAGTCCTGCTGCCGGGCAATGTCCGGCCCATCGCGGTAGAGCGTAGATACCATCCGGCGCAATGGTTTCAGCCGGTCCCGGCGGGCGACGCGCCCTGCCTTGATCATGACCTGGCGCCAGAAATCAGCGTCTCCGCGAAGCACCTGTGCTGGTGACTGTCCGGTGTAATCGCGAATAAAGCGAAAGCCGTCTGTGCGGCTGAGCCCCGCGGGCTCACTCGAAAAATACAGTCCAGCAATATCCTTGACGATCCAGCGCCTGGACAGCGCCGGACGGATCAGAGCGCGATGCAGATCAATGACTGACAGGACCGGTGCGGCGTCGGTAGCCACGCTGCCGTCCTTACGGCAGTTCAGCAGAAAATGGCACAGATAAAAATCCCGGTGACACATACCACTGCTGTGCATGCGACGCGCGATCTCAGCAACTGCACTGATCAATTGCCAGCGGTAGTGACGCGGCGGGCGGTCATTGGCCCATTGTTCGCAATAGGTCTCCAGACTGATGCTTGGTGCAATTTCGTCTGTGATCAGAAATGATTCGCGCTGTGCCGGGTTGGCGCCACGCTCCCCAAAAGCCGCCACTTTCATGGTAGGCACACCCAGTTCGGTCAGATGCGTGATGGCCTGCCATTCGGTACGCGCGCCGATGATTGGCATACGCAAGGTCAACAGGTTCTTGAGTATCTCTGCCCAGCCGACTCCCTGATGAATCTTGGCGAAATAAGCGTGACCATTCACCTCGAATCGCAAAGTCCGTCGCCCGGGCGCCTGACGGTAAATGTCGCCCTGTAAATTCATAGCCTGGGTGAAGACTTCCCTGTCACCGAGGTGCAATCGCATATCCTCGCGCATCTGCAGGTTCTGCTTCATACTGGCACCTGCTCCAGCCTCGCCGCCGACTCGATGATTGCCAGAGCGGTATCCGCCATTCCGAACACGTCGACCTTGTTTACATATGCCAGCCCGTTGCTGCGCCAGTTATGTCGGTCGGAGGAGATGAGCATTTCGTGCAGTCGGGCATTCAGATCCTTTTGCCGAAACGGCGACGGGCAGACCTGGCCGGCGCCAGCCTGACGCACATGGAATGCATATCCACAGGCATCGGTGGTCAATACCGGCATGCCATTAATGATAGCCTCTATTATGGTGTACCCGGCACTTTCATAGTGAGCCGGATTCAGGTAAAGATCACAGGCGGCGAAAAAACTGGGAACGTCGTCACGACCTCCCAGAAATTCCACGCGATCACCAACCCCGAGGCGACGGGCCAGGCGTCGATACTTTGTAGTACGACCCTGGCCAATGACCAGAAGTCGAGCCCGCTGCCGGAGTGCCGCTGGTAGCGCCGCCAGCGCACGAATCGAACGATCCAGCCCTTTGACACGAAATCCGGAGCCGACCTGGAGAATTAACAGTTCGTCCGGGGTACGCTGGTATTGATCGCGAACTGCAGTGCGGACGGCTTCAGTGTCGTCGCCAGGCAAGCGATCACGGCTGATACCCGGTGGCAGCATGTGCAATCTGTCTTCACAGCCGGGATAGTGCGCGGTGAAATCTTTCTGCTGTTGCGGCGACAGGATCATGACCTGAGTGCGACGGTCGGCACCAAAGACCGCCTGCTCATAACGAAAGAAGTGCTGATAGCGTGGCAGGTAACGGCTGATAAAGCGATTCTCCCGGCGCATCCTTTCCGCAAAACAGGGATCAGCGGCGAAATGAACATCCAGTCCCGGCATTTTGCTGAAGCCCACCACCACATCATAGGACTGTTTCTTCAGGGCCGCCTGGGTCCACTCGGTATAACGTTGATACAGAACATGCCGACTGATTGCAGACACGGGGACCAGATGTCTCACAATACCGTCTGGAACATCGCCCTGCCAGGACAGGCAATAGACATCGACCTGGTGACCAGCCTCGAGACACCTCAACGCAATGCGCATAAAGTCGCGCTGCTGCCCGCCGTAAGGATAGTACTTATAAATGAGCATGGCGATTTTCACGGCTGCTCACCCTGCGTATCCGCTTCCGTGATCATGCGACAAAGATGAGAGAAAACCATGTCAGGCGCCAGCGATCGGTAACACGGCGGCTGCACCTGAAACTCACCCTCTCGCTCAGTTGTGTCAAACAGCGGTTGACCACGATAACTGCATTCTCGCCGCATGCAGGGCGAACAGGCCAGGTCTGCCTTCAGGTGCAATTGATGGTAGCCAAACGTTCCTGACAGACCCGGATTGGTGGCTCCATACAGAGAAACCGTTGGTATATTCAGCGCCGCTGCCAGGTGTCCCAGACCAGTATCCACCGCGACTACGCCCTGGCACTGCTGCAGCTGCTGTGCAAGTCCGGTCAGGCTCTGTTTGTCCAGCACAGTGACACTGGTCAGGCCATCAGCGATCGCTTCGGCACGCTCCTGCTCCTGCAGATTGCCCCAGGAAACCCTGACCTCGTATCCTGACGCCACTGCCAGCCGGGCCAGCTCCTGCCAGTACGGCAAGGGCCAGTGTTTGCTCTGCCAGGTTGTGCCATGCAAAAACATCAACGCTGGCCTGTCGCCGGACGCAGGTAACGGGGAACCGGGCTGGATACCGTAGTCGATTGCATCGGGATCAAAGCTATAGCCCATTGCCTGTGCAAAAAGCTGACGCACACGCTGCACAGCATGACCACCTTTTGGCACTGCCAGACGCTTCTGATAAAGCAGGCTGCTGGCCGGTTCCTTGATGCTGTCCCGGTCAAGGCCGACACGCTGCCCCCTGGCCTGCCAGGCAATCAATGCACTTTTGACCAGACCCTGAGCGTCAATCACAACATCATAGCGCTGTGATTTGAGCTGACGACGAAAACGCCTGTACTCGCCACCGGTCAGTGACTGCCACCAGTTCTTGCGCCACCGGCGAATAGCAACCGGTATCACATCAACAACAGCAGGATGCCAGCCCGGAATCTCCGCAAATGCTTCCTCGACGACCCAGTCTGCCTGCAGGCCGGGAATGGCCTGCATGGCATCAGTAAGGGCCGGCAAGGTGTGGATGACATCACCGAGCGATGAGGTTTTGACAATCAGGATACGCAAGGTTGCATGTCTCCCATTATGATACTGGCGGACAGCCGCTCCAGCGCCTTGATGACGCGTGACGGCTCAAGTTCAGTGAGACAACGTTTGTGTTGCAAAGGGCATTCCCGCTGAAAGCAGGGTCTGCAATCGATGTCAGTATTCAGGATCGCTACCTGGTCAGACAGCGGTGGCGTAAAGTCTGCCGACGTGGAACCGTAAACCGCGACCAGCGGACGATGCAGCGCGGCTGCAATATGCATCAGTCCCGAATCATTGCTGACTACGGCAGTTGCCTGCGACAGTACATCAATGGCCTGATCGAGTGAGGTCTGGCCGGCCAGGTCATGACAGGCGTCACTGCATGCCAGCGCCGCAATCTCACCCGTCACTGCCTGGTCTTTGGCAGAACCCATCAGCACCACATGCCAGCCTTTATTGATGTGGTCTCTGGCAACTTCGGCATAGTGCTCACAGGGCCAACGTTTGGCGTCACCAAATTCAGCACCCGGACACAACATCAGTAAACGCTGATCTGGCGGTAAAGCAAACTGTTCACATACCTGTCTGGCCTGCTCCCGCTTTACCTGCAGTTGCGGCACCGGCAATGGATCTGGCAGGTCAGTCGGCAACACCGTGTCTGCCGGTAACGCCAGCGCCACGAATCGCTGCACCATAAGTGGCAGTGCCTGTTTGTCCAGGTCGCGGCAGTCATTTAAAACCCAGCCGCGTTTTTCGCCGCGCCAACCCGTACGCAGGGGAATGCCTGCGAACAGCGGAACCAGTGCGGACTTAAAGGAGTTGGGTAATAGAATGGCCTGGTCATAGCGCTGTTCCGCCAGCTTGCGGCCCAATCGATAGCGCTTGCCCAGACCGACCTCACGATGCGCCAGCGGCAGATCGATTGCCTGCCTGACCTGTGGCATACGCGCCAGCAATGGGCGGCTCCAGGCCGGCGCCAGCACGTCGATAACTGCCCCCGGATGACGATGGCGCAACTCAATGAACAGCGACTGCGCCATGACCATATCGCCCACCCAGGAGGGACCAACAATCAGAATGCGTTGTGGCGTACTCACTGAGGTACTCCGGTGGGTGAAGCTTCAGTCGACTTCATATAAGGGGCAAACACCTGCTGCCAGATAGCCGCTACCTGTTCACGCGATTCAGCCAGCGGGGCCAGGGTTGCCTCACACTGCTCTTCACTGAGCTCACTGGCATCGGTCTGCTGCAGGGCAAATTCGTGAAGGGTTGAGCGCAGTGCCAGATAGGCGGCCATCAGGTTCTTAATAGCCTGATCCGACAACAGCTCGCATTGCTCAGCGGACTCCAGTATGCGCATATTGTCCGAATAGCGCGTCAGACTGGCGCAGTCCTGAGACTGCGACAGCACCAGAAATTGAACGATAAACTCAATATCAACGATACCGCCCAGCCCCTGCTTGATGACAAAAGCAGGCTGGTTCGCTTTGCGACCCGCTTTACGGGTCAGTTCATCGCGCATTTTTTTGCGCATATTGATCACATCAGCTGCCAGCCTGTCGATGTCTCGCGCTTCGCTCAGCAGCGTGGCACGCAGGCTCTCAAACTGTTCGGCCATGACCATAGAGCCAGCTACTGCTCGCGAGCGCACCAGCGCCTGATGCTCCCAGGTCCAGGCCTCTTTGCGTTGATAGTTTTCAAACGCGGGCAAGGTGGTCACCAGCAATCCGGATTCGCCGGAGGGCCTCAGCCGCATATCGACTTCATACAGCTTGCCGGACATGGTGTGTGTCCCCAGCATGGTAATTACACGTTGCGCCAGGCGTGTGTAGAACTCTCTGCTGTTGATGGATTTCTGCCCTTCCGCAGCAACAGTGTCGTGCTCCAGCGTACCGTCATGCACAAAAACAAGATCCAGGTCCGACAGATAGCTGAGTTCGATACCGCCCAGTTTGCCGTAGGCAATGACAACAAAGTCCATTTCGCCGTGTTTGTCATGGCTGTTGACCGGATAGCCGTGCTTGCGTGTCAGGTGCTGCCAGCACAGTGCCAGCACCTGCTCAAGAATGGCCTCGGCGGTAAATGTCAGATAGTCGCTGACTTTCATTACCGTCATCGAGCCGGTTATCTGTGCGGCCGCCACCTGCAGGGTATGGCATTGCTTGAAGTAGCGCAGGAATTCCATCTGCTCTTCAAAATTTTCTTCGTTGATTCGCATCAGACCCTGCACCAGCTCTTCCTGCAGTGCGGACTTCTCCGGCGGCTGCCGCACCACCGAGAGAAGTTCATCAAGCAGCACCGGATGTTTGCTCATGAAGTCGGCGATGAAGGGACTGGCGGTGCACAGCTGAACGAACTGCCGCATGGCGGAAGGATTTTCTGACAGCAGCACCAGGTAGGCGGTACGCCTGGCGACAGCAGCAACCAGTTTCATCACCCGTTCCAGCCCGAGGCTGGGTGTGTTTTCGTGCGCCAGAGTGGCCAGCAGCAGCGGCATGAAGCGGTTAAAGCGCTGCCGGCTGTCAGCTGGCAAAGTACGGAATACCCGATCCTGGCGAAACTCGCACAGCAACTGCCAGCTGGCCTCTGCCTGCTCGAAGCCCAGATTCTGCAATTCGGTAACGGCGGCCTCGTCACTTAACTCCCGTTGCCACAGCGCCAGCAGTTCGGCGTCATTGACATCGTGACGGGTCGCGTCATCCTCGTCATCAACCTGAATCACGTCTCGGTAATGCTCACGCACGATGGCGCGATGCTGCTCCAGCACATCCAGCAGAGTCGACCATGAGGCGTTTTTCAGGTCAGGCACGCCCATAGCGATGGCCACCCGCAGCTGCTCCTGCTCTAAGCTGGGTAAAGCCTGTGTCTGCTGGTTTGCGAAGCCCTGCAGTTTGTGCTCCAGATCGCGCAGAAAATTGTAGGCATTTCGCAGTGACTGCACGGTCTCTGCTGACAGATACTCGCCGGCCACCAGCGCATCCATGGCCTTGTACAGTGACTCCTGCTGCAGGCGTTTGTCGCGCCCGCCATGCACCATCTGCAGCGCCTGAACAATAAACTCGACTTCACGGATACCGCCGGCGCCCAGCTTGATATCCTGATCCATGCCTTTTTTGCGCACCTGTTTGTTGATCTGAAGTTTCATGGCACGCAGCGACTCAATCGCCGAAAAATCCAGGTAGCGCCGGTAGCTGAAGGGTCGCAGTCGCTGCAGCAACTCCTGGCCGGCCTTGATATCGCCCGCCACGGCGCGTGCCTTGATCATGGCGTAACGCTCCCAGTCACGCCCCTGCGACTGGTAATAGTTCTCCATGGCATCAAAGCTGCACACCAACACACCTTCGCTGCCATAGGGGCGCAGGCGCATGTCCACCCGGAATACGAAGCCATCCGCTGTGACCGCATCCAGGGCGTCAATCAGCTGCTGGCCCAGTTTCAGGAAGAACTGCTGGCACGTGATGGGCTCTTTGCCATTCTCAGAAGTGGTCTCGCCAGACTCCGGATAGGCAAACATCAGATCAATATCGGAAGACAGGTTCAGTTCACCTGCCCCCAGCTTGCCCATGCCAATCACCACCATCCGGACAGGTTCGCCGCTGCGCGCACCAATCGGCACGCCGAGCTCGGCAACTGCCTGCTGATAGAGGATCTCCAGAGTCACATCCAGCGCTGCCTCAGCCAGCGTTGACACTTCCGCGGCGGTATCGCGCATGGAGGCCTGCTGGGTGACATCGCGCCATATCAGGCGCAGCATCTGCTGCTGCTGATTCAATCGCAAGCGCTGTTTTAGTGTGTCCATCGACAGGCTCGTTACATCTGCCTCAGACTCTGCCGAAGCCTGCACCGCTTGCACCAGTGTTTGCTGATATTCGTCACCCAGTGGATGGTGCAATGTACCCGAATCCAGTAGCGCCAGCAGTAACTCCGGATGCTGGATGCACACAGTAGCCGCGTAGTCGCTGGCGGCCCAGACCTGGGCCAGCTCGCGCAGCAGGCCCGGCTGATCTTCCAGGCGCTGCAGCAGCGATGAGGGTAGCTTGCCTTCCTGGAAACGCTGCCAGTATCGCTCGAGAACGGGTTTGAGGGCGTCGGGGAGATGATCGGTAATTAGCACAGTAATCCTTTGTTTGGGCCAGGCAGTTAAGTTTATACTGCAGCGCTTCAAATACAAGCCGCGCGCTTGACCAGCGCAGCCTTCACACTGTTGGACATCATGCTGTTATTCAGACTCAACAATCTGTCGCTCGCCTTTGGCGACCACCCACTGCTGGACCAGGTATCGCTGACCATCCACAAAGGGGAGCGTATCGGCATTCTCGGCCCCAATGGTGCGGGCAAGTCCACATTCATGAAGGTATTGCTGGGCCGAATACACGCGGATGGCGGCGAGCTGTGGCGTGCCGAAGGCATCAAGGTCGCCTATCTGGACCAGCAACTGCCGGAGCGTGATGAGCAGACGCTGTACGACTACATCGCCGGCGGTCTGGAAGGCCTGGGCGACCTGCTGCGTCAATACCATCAGTTGACGCGGGACAGCAACACCGACTTCAGCGACCAACAGGTACTGGATCGCATGGCCAGCCTGCAGAAGCAGATAGAACAGGTAGATGGCTGGGCGGTGGAACATCGTATCGAAGCCATGCTGGATGTGCTCAAGCTGCCAGCCGATGCAAAAATGAAAACCCTGTCGGGCGGCAGCCGACGACGCGCCGCACTTGGCCGCGCGCTGATCGCCGAGCCCGACCTGTTGATGCTGGACGAGCCCACTAACCATCTGGACATCCCGACCATTGAGTGGCTGGAGAATACGCTCAATGAATTCCGCGGCGCCGTGTTGGTGATCACCCACGATCGTCAGTTCCTGCAAAGCATCAGCAACCGCATTATCGAACTCGACCGTGGTCGCCTGCGCAGCTGGGAATATGGCTATGAGCGCTTCCTGGTGTTTCGCGAACAGCAACTGGAAGCAGAAGAAAAAGCCAATCAGGAATTCGATAAGAAGCTCGCCGAAGAAGAGCGCTGGATTCGCCAGGGCATCAAGGCACGACGCACCCGTAACGAAGGCCGCGTGCGGGCGCTGAAACAACTGCGCGAAGAACGCAAACAGCGCCGCGAACTCAGCGGCCCGGCGCGCATGTCACTGGAACAGGCCGGCAGCTCCGGCAAGATTGTTGTTGAAGCGGAAGACCTGAATCACCGCTTTGGTGATCAGCTTATTCTGAAAAACTTCTCGACCAAAATTCTGCGCGGCGATCGCGTGGGTCTGATTGGCGCCAACGGCAGTGGCAAGACCACACTGCTGCGCATTCTGCTGGGCGAGATTGTACCCGACAGCGGCAAGGTCAAGCTGGGCACCAACCTGGAGATTCTTTACTTCGACCAGTTGCGCAACCAGCTCGACCTTGAACAGAACATCATCGACTATCTGGCCGAAGGCCGTGAGTTCATCGACATCAATGGCAAGCAGAAACATGTCATCAGTTACCTGCAGGATTTTCTGTTTCCGCCCAAGCGCGTGCGCCAGCCAATCAAGTCACTCTCTGGCGGGGAGCAGAACCGTCTGATCCTGGCCAAACTGTTCAGCAAACCTGCCAATCTGGTGGTGCTGGACGAACCGACCAACGATCTGGACATGGAAACGCTGGAACTGCTGGAAGAAATTCTGCTGGATTTCAGTGGCACGCTGCTGGTCGTCAGCCACGACCGGAAATTCCTGGACAACGTGGTGACCAGCTCTATCGTGTTTGAAGGTCCCGGCGTCGTGAAGGAATATGTTGGCGGTTATCAGGACTGGCTGGATCAGGGCGGTAAAATGTTGTCCTTCCTGACTGATGAGCGCAAACAAAAGGACTCGAAACCAGTCAGCAGCAAAGCGGCATCGGTCCAGAAAACGGAACAGCGCAGTGAGCAGAAAACCAATCAGAAAATTGACCGCCAGAAACAGAAAGCACTGGATCAGGTCACGCGGCAGATTGAAAAAACCGAGCAGGAAATCAAGGCCGTTGAAGACAGCATGGCCGAGCCAGGATTCTACGACCAGCCGCAGACTAAAATTCAGCCGACGCTGGATAAAATGGCGGCCCTGCAGGAAAAACTGGATCAGCTGTTTGAGCAATGGCAGGCGCTTGAGGACGAATAACACTCGTCCTCAGCTGCACCTGCTTCAGCTTGCGCCCAGTCTTACCGCTGTTCCGTAAACCAGTATCTCGGCCGCACCGGTCATGATGTAACTGGTTGAAAATCGCACCTCGACAATGGCATCAGCGCCCAGCGCCTGTGCTTCGGCAATCATCCGGTCAATCGACTGCTCGCGCGACTCCGCCATCATTTTGGTGTAGTCGTGTATCTCACCACCAACCAGCATTTTGAGTCCGGCCAGAATGTCGCGACCCACATGACGCGCGCGAATGGTGTTGCCCCGCACGATTCCCAGTGTTTCGGTAACCGGCCGACCGGCTATGCTTGCTGACGTTGCGATGATCATCGTTGAATATCCTTGTATCGTTCGTTTTTGTGCAAAAACAGTCGCTCCCTTATGATCGACACCATCAAAATAGTGCCACCCGCCACCATACTGCCGCCAGCCAGGCGAATCCACAGCGGAATGCTGCTGTCGGTAAACCAGCTGCGCCCAATTTCCCAGGCACCGTAGAACATCAGCACAATGGCACCGATTGAAAACAGGATCCAGCCAATGCCACGCTCTACCCGACGGTATACACCCTGCCAATAGTTATCCCATACTTCGGGTGAGGGTTCTTTGAATCTGCTTGTCACAGTGAGCTCCCGTGTTCGTTTCATGGCTTCGTATTCCTTCTGAAGGCCAGGGTCAGATTCCAGCCAGCGCTGTATTTCAATGCGCTGGGCGTCACTGACCTCGCCGTCCAGTTCAGCCATCAGCCATTGATGGATATTGTCCGCGCTGATTGATGTGTCCCCATTTTTCTCAGGGCTGTTCATCACCATCCTCCTCCAGCAGGCTCCGCAGGCGGGCGCGAGCCGTATAAAGCCGCGACATGACCGTACCAATCGGAATACCCAGCAGGCCGGCAATGTCCTTATAAGCATAATCGTGCATGTCTTTCAGGCTGATAATCTCCCTGTCACTGACCGACAGCAGCATCAGGGCCGCATTGACGCGCGCCACCTGTTGCTGTCGCCGCAATTCCTGCTCTGGCTCCCGGCCGGTCTGATCAGCAGCCGTTTCCAGCCAGGCGTCCGCAAAATCCCCGCCCACCTGCGGACGTCGACGCCGGCTGCGCAGGGCATTCATTGCCAGGTTTCTCAACACGGTGTAAAACCAGGGGTAAAACGGCTGTGTCGCATCATACTGACCGATCGATCGCCAGACTCTGGCAAAGGTTTCCTGGGAGACTTCCCGGGCATCATCCTCGTTGCCGAGCAGCGCCAGTGCCTGAAAGTAGGCCGGGCGCATCAGCAGGCCAACCAGCTCTGAGAAGGCGCTTCTATCCCCCGTCTGGCACCGCCTGATCAAGTCCTTTGAAAGTTCCTGTTGCACCTGCATTCGTCTCTGATTGGTTCCTTCTGGATACTACACCGGCCAAACTACTTTATTCGATCTGATAAACTGATTTTGATAAACAGGCGTATATCCGGTTTAAGCGAGCAGATACTCACCCTGCCCGAACAACATGACGCTCGACGAAGACGCTGGGGTATCCTTATGGCAGATCAGCAACAAGACAAACCTGAACACGGCAAACTGTTTTTTTACAGCCTGGTGGCTGCGGCATTTACAGGCCTTATCGCTTTCGCCGGCAGCCAGAACGGCAACACAACCACGATAGCAGGACTGGACGTGCCAATATTGATTTTGTGTGCCGCTATTGCCATGGGCATCAACTGGCTGGTGTTTCTGCCTTCGTATCTGGCCCAGACTGAGCATTACTACGACCTGACTGGCAGCCTGAGCTTTATCACCGTGACGCTGACAACCCTGGTAGTGACCCCCGATCTGGACACCCGCGGCATGTTGCTGGCCGCGCTTATCCTGCTGTGGACTCTGCGCCTGGGCAGTTTTCTCTTCCTGCGTATCAAGAAAGATGGTGCAGACACCCGCTTTGATACCATCAAACCGGTGTTCAGCCGCTTTTTCCTGACCTGGACGCTTCAGGGCCTGTGGGTCTTTGTCACCAGCGCTGCCGCACTGGCTGCCATTACCAACGGGATTCGTGAGCCACTGGGCATACTGGCCTGGGTGGGTCTGGCGGTCTGGGTAGTGGGCATGCTGATAGAGATGACCGCAGATATCCAGAAACGACAGTTCAAGGCCAATCCGGATAACAAGGGTCGTTTCATCACATCCGGCATCTGGTCCTGGTCACGGCACCCCAATTACTTCGGTGAAATTACGCTGTGGTTCGGTGTGGCGCTGATCGCACTGCCCGTGCTCAGCGGCTGGCAGTACGCTACATTGATTTCGCCGATCTTTGTCACCGTTCTGCTGACAAAAATCAGCGGTGTGCCATTGCTGGAGAAAAAAGCGGACAAGCGCTGGGGTGACGAGGCCGAGTACCAGGCCTACAAGCAACGCACTTCCGTGCTGATACCGATGCCACCCAGGGGCTGAATCCCGTGAAGCGGTCTCATCAGATCAAACTGGTGCTGATTGCCTTGCTGGGTCTTTTCATACTCTGGCGGGAAACGAGTGGCGGGGCCGGGCTGGACGACGGTCAAGCTGATGACACCATCATTCCCGTCTCTGGAGAAGTACCCGCCGGCCAAAGTTCAGAGCCTGAGCTCTGGCCGGTGGATAACTAGCAGGCTGTTGAAAAACTATCTACGTTGCCATTGCTTCGTTAAAAACAGGCTCAAAATGCTCATTTACTCGGTGTAAACTGCGCTTTTTCGCCTGTTTTTGCCTAGCACTGACTGCCTCGATTACGTTTTTCAACGGCCTGCTAGTTGCACAATCTGATCACGGTACCCGGTGCATGGCACAGATTTTATTGCCGGCCGGATCTCGCAGGTATGCCAGGTAAAGCTTCATCCCGTTACCCTCGCGGATGCCGGGCGGGTCCTCACAGGCAACCCCACCGTTTTCCAGCCCCACCTTGTGCCAGGTCTCAACAGCCTCAGGAGATTCCGCCGCGAAGCCAAGTGTGCTGCCATTGCCATGGCTGGCCGGATTGCCATCAAGAGGCTTGGTCAGCGCGAATACACCGGCGCTGGTGCGATAGAAACAGCGTCCTTTCGGATCAATAAAGCCAGGCTTGACGCCCAGCGTCCCCAGAATCGCATCGTAGAATTTTTTTGATTGTTCAATATCGTTGGCGCCCAACATGACATGGCTGAACATGGTTGTGTCATTCCTCTTTGATTATCGGATGGAAATTACGCCTGTCACTATACATGAGCGGCCGTTCGGTTGCAGCGTTCTAGACGTGTTTGTAGAGGGCTTATTCTAGAAGTGAGCCCGGCCAACGGCATTGCACATTGATGCAAGGCCGTTGACACTCCAGGCTTGACCGAGTTTCACGGCACATACTGCCTTTGCACCAGATGCTTTGGATCAGCATCCGCACGCGGAACCAGTTTCTGAGGTCGCGCATACTGGTTGTCGGTGCCGTACAGATTGCCCTCTGCATCTACCGCAAATGAATGCATCTCCAGCCAGGCAGTGGGGCCCTCGCCAGGCAGCAGCCAGGTGTAGGCGTGATTGCCTTCCAGATCGAACTGCAGAATCTTGGGCGGGCGAATGTCGGTCACCCAGGCGTATTCATCACTGACGATGATATCCAGCGGGAAGTTGGGACCGGTCCAGCGATCAACAAACTCAAAGTTGGGCACTTCGCCGCGTCCCGGATTGGTCTGCTGAAATACCTGAATGTTCAGACCATCGCGGTCGACCACGTACACCTTGTTATCCGGCCCCATCGCTATGCCATGCACACTCTGAAACTGACCGGGCGCTTCGCCACGCGAGCCGAATTCACCGACGTACTGTCCCTCATTATTCAGGATGACAACACGTGCGTTTTCCAGGCCATCGGCGACCAGCACATAACCATCAGGGAGGAAGGTTACATCCTGCGGTTTGCCGAAATGCGTTTCATCGCTGCCGGAGACATTCTTTTCACCGAGCATGCGAATCAGATGCTGGCCATCCTGGGAGAACACATAGATGACATGACCGGTTTCTTCGACCACCCAGATAAGTCGCTCGGGATCGTAGGGACTGACACGCAGCCGGTGCGGGCCGGGGCCGTCTGTGCCTTTCCACAGATGATCCCACTGATTCCAGACCTCCTGGACTTCACCCTCGCTGTTCATGACATACAGCAGATTCTGCCAGGTCCGGCCTTGCCCCTGAATGACATTCCAGCCCATGGAGCCGGGAAAGTTGGTGTATTCCGGTGGAATGGGATCAGGCAGTTCGGTCTCACCGCGCTGAACGATGATGATGCGATCCTCGTTCTCGATATGAATGCCGGAGTTGCCGCCCCAGGAGTAGCCCCGCTCGGCAAAGGGTTTGGCCCAGCTTTCGACAATGTCATAGGGCATGGGCCCGGTTGGTTCCAGTGTCTGGGCAAGTGCGGTTGAGGACGACAGGACAAGCAGAACAGCCAGCACAGAACGTGCCGACATGACGGACAGGTGACGCATACAGAACTACCCCCGAATCATTATTATTGATCTTGGACGGACAGACGCATTCCCTTGCGTTGTATGTTGCCCTGTCAGGGTATCAACTGATTGTCGGCAGCACCATCTTTTTGATCGTCTGTAGGTTTTAACGCTCAACACATCACAGCCGCGAGCGTTCCAGCTCCACGTCCGCATTGCGCCACTGGTCCTCAAACTGACGGAATATAATCTGCGCCTCGGCGTCGCGGCCCTGAGCTGCCAGCGCCTGTGCCAGGCCAAAATTGGACCAGCCATTCTGCTGGTTCCATTCCAGATCTTTGCGGTAAACCGCTTCAGCTTCCTCGGCGCGACCGGCGTCGATCAACGCAGAGCCCAGGTACAGGCGCATGGAGTGCGACCAGTCTGGTGGTTCGGTGTAGTTCAGATTGTCCTGATACTCAACGGCCTGCTGGTAATGCATGATGGCAGCATCCAGATTGCCATTGGCTTCTTCAATCTCGCCCATCAGCGCGTGCATGGCGAGAGTCAGCACGTGGTCTGCCGGAGTCGGACCAACTCCCTCATTGACGTTGTCAGCAGCGATCTGGGTGCGGATATTGTCCAGCTCCTGCTGGGCGGCATCCATGTGTCCCATGGCCACGTGGGCACTGCCCATCACATAGCTGAGCATGCCGCTCAAATACGGTGTCGTGGCGCGCTCGCGGCGAGCGGCGTTTTCCGCATGAATCTTGTCCCACTGACCAAAGACCTTGTCCATCACCCACTCGTGAGCGATGAACTTTTGTCCACGGCCCATGCCTGGCATGGAATTGCCGGCATTGCGGGCCGCTGCTTCAGAGGCATTGGCGTAATTGCCCTGCAGCATGTTGGCGTAGCGCACAAAGTCCAGCGCGTGGCCGGCGTGTGATTTATGCGACAGGTTGTAGGTAGCAATCGTGGGAAAGTTGGTGTCGCCCCAAATCTCGGCGAACTGCTGGTCGACAACCTGGGAGCGCTCGTTGGTGCTCACCGCCTTTTCGTATTCACCGACGCGCAGATAGATGTGCCCTGGCATGTGAACCATGTGGCCGGAAATCGGCACGGTGGCCTCCAGCTTTTGTGCAGCCGGCATGGCCAGTTCGGGCTGCGAGGAGGCCTCCATCAGGTGAATATACAGGTGGTTGGCGCCGGGGTGGTCGTGCGAGGCCGTCATCGCGGTCTCCAGGGCGGCCTGGGCATCGGCTGTACCCGGCTTGGCAGAACCATCCGCATTCCAGTAATCCCAGCGCGTGGTGTTCATGTAGGCCTCGGCGTAGACCGTAGCGATGTCCGGATCATCCGGATATTTTGCATGCAGATCTGCCATGGCGCTGACGTAGGCCGCATCGCGTTCACGATCGTCGGGGATGGCATCTTTGTTGTACAGCACAAACAGCGCATTGATCATCTCGCGTTCTTTGGCTGTGCCATTGTTGGACAGTTCCAGTGCGCGGCGGATGGCCTCCAGACCAGCACCCTGAGGGTCATCGGGCAGATTGGCGTAACGGCTGTTGGGGTTGGGGCCGGCGGCGTGGGCCAGGCCCCAGTACGGCATGGGATTATCAGGCTCGAGTCTGGCGGCCTCCTGGTAGGAGGCAATGGATTCAGGGAAGTAGAAGCTCCAGGCCATGCGCAGGCCCTGATCAAAAAACGCCTGCGCCTGTGGGTTATTCAGTGAGGTCGGACGGCTGTAATCGCCGCCACCCGGCACCAGTACTGCCAGCGGTTCGTCCTGCGCCTGCACTCCAGCCACTGGCAACAGCAGCATTGCTGCCATCAACACTCTGAAAATTCGAACCATTTGATACTCCTCAGTTTTTATTGTTGCTCCACCTCCAGGCGCCCACTGAGTGATGTCAACGTTACATCACCTTCCCCATTTCCTGTGGTGAACTCAAGCCGACGCGATGGCCCAAAGCTGCCCCGCACGGGTTCATCATCGGTCAAGCCATTGCGGATACTGCCACCAGCATTGCTGCGCAGCGTAAACCGGGCATCGACATTGGCATCAAAGCCTAGCACCATGGAGCCGCTCACGCTACTACCACTGACACGTGGCGCCTGGCTGTCAGGCAGCTGCAATTCGATGCTGCCGTTGACGGTTTCGATCTCCAGCTCCTGAACACTCTGCACACGACCGCGGATGCGTCCATTGACGACGTTTAGCGCAACGATCTCCGCCAGGCTGTCGACATTAATCTCGCCGTTGACGGCCTGTGCCATCAACCGCCCAATGGTGCCACGTTCTTCGATCTCGCCATTAACGGTGGTGATCGTGACCCGGCCGCGGTTGTCAATGGTAGTGATCTCTCCATTGACGGTATCCAGCTCCACAAAGTTGGCCAGATTACGTGCATCAATCGGACCGTTGACGGTGCGGATGCGACTGCCACCCTGCACGCCATCGACGCTGACTTCGACATTGACACCGGTGAACTCGATATCGCTGTTGACGGGGACCGTAAATACCAGCTCTGATCCGCGACTGTTAGAACGCCCATTCAGGCGCCGTGGCATTTGCACCCGAAAATCGGTAAAACCACGCGCCGAGTCGAGCTCAAACCCCTCTGCATCTTCATCCAGCATGCCCCGGACAGTGAATTGATTGTCCGTATTGGTGGTTATGGTGATATCGCCGCGCATCACGTCGATACGGATTTTTTCATTGGTGGATACCTCTCGCATCTCATCAATGGATACCTGCTGGGCAATTGCCTCAACCATGCTCAGCGCGGTGATCAATACTATCAGCGCCGCTGCCTGTATAAACGTCAGTAATGTTTTCATCGTCTCTCTCCTGTTTAAACTTTTATGTGTCTGTGTCGTGGCCGGCAGCGCAGTCTAATGGTCAATATCCGCTGGTATCGGTTACGGCAATCAGCTGAATGTAATCAAGCTGTTGTCGGTACAGTCCTTCCATCTGGTTCAGTAAGGCCGGGTCATCCGGGTAATAGTTCATGGTCTGCTGTACCTGACCGATCGCCTGGTCCCACACCGCCATCTGGTAACGCCAGTCGCCAAAATCGTCGCTCACCTCGCCCAGCTCGCTGAGCTGGCGGGCTTTTTCCGCTTCAAATTGCTGTGCAATCAGGGCTTCCGGGGGGAGGCCTTCCGTCTCAGCCATCTGCACACCGTTGCTACCCGGTGCCAGCCCCGGATCCGGCAGCCAGTCCAGTCGCAGGGCCAGCGTGCCGACCAGCGCGATAGCAAACACGGCTGCCCAGCGACCGCCCGCCGTAAACCGGTTGCGCTTTGGCGCCGAAGCGGTTTCACGCTCCGGAAGTCGCTGCTCAAGATCTATCCACAGATCCCGCCGCGGCTGGATGTCCTGGCGCAGACCGGCAATCGCCTGATCAAGCTGGTCTTCAGTCTTCACTCAAAAACCCCCTTAACAATGTTCTTGCCCGATGGTACTGGGCCTTGCTGGAGCCTTCTGCAATCTGCAGCAGGTCCGCTATTTCGTTATGCTGATAGCCTTCCAGGGCACACAGGATAAAAACCGCCCGGGCCTGGGTCGGCAGACGCTGGATCGCCATTTCCAGATCCCGGTTCTCGCCATCCATGCCCTGCTCGCCCCCCTGCCGGTCTATGTCCGCGACAAAGTCCTGCGCATCCACAAAATGCAGTCGTTTGTCTTTGCGCCACAGGTCTATGGCTGTCCGTGTTGCGATACTGCGCAGCCATGTCGCAAGGCTACTGTCTCCCTTGAAGTCGGGCAGCGCCTCCCAGACCTTGATAAATATCTCCTGAGCGGCGTCCTCCGCCTTTTGCCGATCACCAAGCAGGCGCCAGCAGACCGCATACACGCGCCCGACATGCTCCTGATAGATCTGATAAAAGGCTTGCCGGTCACCACGCTGGGCGCGCACCACGACAAGATCAAGTTGCTGAGACATTTACAAACAAATTCCGTTGTTTGTAGCGTTAGACGGCGTGATACAGCGTATGGTTTAAACGGGTGTTAAATGATTGTCACGCCAGCGATCATGTTGATCGCTGGCGGGGATTGACCATGTTTTCAGGTTTAAGAATCTCTTCAAGCAGCTTTTCATCCAGCAGACCTTCCTCGCGCACCAGCTCAAGTACGCCGCGCCCACTCTGCAGGGCCAGGGCGGCAATGCGGGTGGCGTTCTCGTAGCCGATATAAGGGTTCAGCGCCGTGATCAGGCCTATTGAGTTGTTGACCAGCTCCCGGCAGCGGTCGACGTTTGCCGTGATGCCGACTACACAACGCTCACGCAGCATATCCATGGCACGGCGCAGCAGGCGCATGTTTTCCAGGATCTTGTATGCAATTAGGGGCTCCATCACGTTCAACTGCAGTTGGCCGTTTTCAGCGGCCATGGTGATAGCCAGGTCATTACCAATGACCTGGTAAGCCACCTGGTTTACCGCTTCCGGGATCACCGGGTTCACCTTGCCTGGCATGATGGACGAACCGGGTTGCTGTGGCGGCAGGTTTATCTCAAACAGACCGGTGCGTGGTCCACTTGACAGCAGACGCAGGTCGTTGCAAATCTTTGACAGCTTCACCGCCAGTCGCTTGGTCATGCCAGAAAAAAGGACAAATGCCCCCATATCCGATGTTGCTTCAATCAGATCGGCGGCCAGTCGCATCGGGTAGCCCGCAATCCGCGCCAGATGATCCACTGCCAGCACGGCATAGCGGGGATCAGCATTGATGCCCGTACCAATGGCCGTGCCTCCCAGGTTGACCTCCAGCAGCAGGTCATACATGCCACCGATACGTTCGATGTCTTCACCCAGTGTCGTGGCATAGGCGCCAAATTCCTGACCCAGTGTCATCGGAACTGCGTCCTGCAGTTGCGTGCGCCCCATTTTGATGATGTCCTTGAACTCATCGCGCTTGGTGGCAAACGCAGCCTGCAGCGCCGCCAGACTGTCAACCAGTTCTGAGTGTGACAACTGCAGACCCACACGGATGGCCGTGGGGTACACGTCATTGGTGGATTGAGACATGTTCACATCATTATTCGGATGCAGGTGCTTGTACTCACCTTTTTTGTGTCCCAGATATTCAAGCGCAATATTGGCGATCACTTCATTGGCATTCATGTTGGTGGAGGTACCTGCGCCACCCTGAATCATGTCCACCACAAACTGATCGTGGAATTCACCATTGATCAATCGATCGCAGGCGTAATCGATCGCTTTGAAACGTTGCGGATCCAATAAGCCGATGTCATGGTTGGCTGCCGCCGCAGCCTTCTTGACCATGGCCAGGCCGATGATCATCTTGGGAAAGTGTGACAGCGGCACACCAGTAAGAATGAAATTCTCGAGCGCCCGCTGGGTCTGTACGCCATAATAAACATCAGCCGGCACCGCCAGCGGGCCAAGCAGGTCTTTCTCGATGCGATGCGGACCGCTTACGATATCTTCTTGTCGAGGGATAGGAATCATTGTTGACCTGCGTATAATTTGACCCATTCAGTCAATAATCGTACACCGTGACCGGTACCACCGGCCGGGTGTATCCCACTGGGACTGCTGACAATCGCCTGGCCCGCCATGTCTATGTGCAGCCAGGGTGTATCACGGGCAAAGTGCTGCAGAAACACGGCACCTGCCTGCGCACCCGGTGATCCCGTATTACGGATATCGGCGATGCGACTGTCGATAATGCCAGGATAAGGACCAAGCGGCAGACGCCAGACCAGCTCGCCGGTCATGTTACCCGCCTCGGTCATTGTTGCAATCAAATCATCATGCTCGCTGAAAATGGCAGAGAACTCGCTGCCCAATGCCGTAGACTTGGCACCGGTCAGCGTCGCAATGTCTACGATGACTGCCGGGTCGTAACGATCGCGGGCGTAGTAGATACCGTCCGCAAGAATCAGTCGCCCTTCGGCATCGGTGGAAGCCACTTCAATAGTGGTGCCATCACCGGCCGTCAGCACGTCTCCCGGCAGCATTGCCTCACCAGAAATCGAGTTCTGCGACAAAGGCACAACACCCACCACATTCACAGCAGCCTGCTGACCCGCCAGTGCCTTGACAGCACCCACTACCGCGGCGCCACCGGCCTTGTCTGTCTGCATCACCAGGATAGAGTCGGTGGTTTTAAGATCATATCCGCCGGTGTCGAAGGTATTGCCCTTGCCGACCAGTGCGATGGGACGATCATCGCTGCCGCGCCAGTGTGCGATCAGCAAATGTGCTTTGTGCTGGCTGCCTTTGCTGACGCCGTACAGAGATCCGAGACCCGCTTCCAGCACTTCTTCAGGCCCCAGGATAGTAACGTCAACGCCCAGGGGTGTGAGTGTATTGGCGGCATACTCGGCAAACGCAGCCGGGTTGCCATCGGTACCGGGCAGTGTGGTCAGCTCGCGTGCGGTGAAAACGCCTTCCGCCAGAGCGCGCAAAGCGTTATAGCGCTGCTGCAGGTCTCCGGTCGCAGCCGAGACCCAATGATAGGTCTGGCTGGGACGATCATCAGGCTCACTCTTGAGCTGATCAAAGCGATAGTTACGTAGATCTACACCGTGCGCGACGGACGCCATGATGTCTACGGCACGCGCATTGTCAGCGATCAACTCAGAATGAATCTCGATGACCTGGGCATTACTGCCGTTGATGTGTGCACTCAGCGCCGCGCCAATTTCTTCCGCTACCGGACGCTGCAGACTGGCGGGATCGCCCACGCCGAGCAGAATCAGCCGGTCGACGTCCAGGCCGGCGGGCGCCATGATTTCCAGGCGTTGACGGACGGCCCCATCAAACTCGGCGGCAGCCATGGCCCGGCTTATCTGGGCAACTGTCTGCTGGGACCAGCCGGATAACTGCAGCTGTTCGCTTTCAGCAGGCACCAGCACCACCAGCGCGTCTGTTCCCGCCATACCCTGCGGTGCAAAGTGGAATGTTGTATTCAGATACTGCGCCTGCAAACTCAGTGGCAGCAGCAATAATGCGGCGAGCGCCGCAAACCGACGAACAAAAAGCATGACACCCTCCGAAAACACTTTTGAAACCAACCTGATGGATATTACTTCAGCAGACCAATCTCGGCCAGTCGTTCCAGCAGGTAGTCATTTGCAGTGATGGGCAGCGGATAGAGGTCCGGGCGGTCCTCACTGACACAGGTAGTCAGCGTACGAATTTCAAAGTCAGGGTTGGGGTGCATAAAAAAAGGCAGTGAGTAGCGTGAGCGGGTAGCGCCGTCGCCCACCGGGTTCACCACCCTGTGCGTGGTCGAGGGCAGAACATGATTGCTCAATCGCTGCAACATGTCACCAATATTGACGACAATGGTGTCGCCCTGAGTGGTAATTGGCAACCAGCTGCCGTCCGGTCGCAAAATTTCAAGGCCCGCATCGCTGGCACCAATCAGCAGCGTGATCAGATTGATGTCTTCATGCTGTCCGGCCCGGATGGATCCCCCGGTATCGCCGGGTACCGGCGGGTAATGAATGGGCCGCAGGATGGAGTTGCCATAATTCACTTTGTCGGCAAAGTAATCTCGATCCAATTGCAGAAACAGCGCCAGCGCCTGAAGAACCCGTTCGCCAAGTCCTTTGAGCTCTGCATACAATTGTTTGAGAGCCGGTTCAAACCCGGGGACCTCCGTCGGCCAGACATTGGGATACAGGCTTTGGTGTGGCGCGTCACCATCAAGCTCCAGACCGACATGCCAGAACTCTTTGAGGTCGGGATGCTGACTGTCACGGGCAGTTTCAATGCCCAATGCCGTGTAGCCGCGGGCGCCGCCAACTCCAGGGATGTGGTATTTCTGTTTGTCCGCCAGAGGCAAATCAAAAAAGGTCTGTACCTGCCTGTAGCTTTCCTTGATCAGACTGGGCGGGATGCCGTGTCCGGTGATGCCACAGAATCCAAACTGCATGTAGGCCTTGCCCAGGGCTTCCACAAAGCGCTCAGTGTCGCTGTCCAGTTCCTGAATGTTTAGTGTTGGTACGGCTGTCGACATACTGCGTCACCTGACCCGCTACAAGAGAGAGAAGAATAAGCCGGCAATCGCGGCGCTCATCAGATTGGCCAGCGTCGCTGCCAGTAATGCCTTCATGCCAAGCTCGGCAATATCCTGCCGGCGATTGGGCGCCATGCCGCCCAGGCCACCGAGTAATATCGCAATCGAAGAAAAATTGGCAAAACCACACAGAGCGATCGTGACTATGATCTGAGTATGCTCACTCAGCTGCTCCTGAACCTGAACGAAGTTCAGGTAGGCAACGAACTCATTGATCACAAGCTTCTGGCCAATAAAGCTGCCAGCCTGCTGTGCTTCATCCCAGCTTACACCCAGCAGGAATGCCAACGGCTGAAACAGGTAACCAAACAACAGTTGCAGTGTGATGCCTTCGAAACCGACCAGGCCACCCAGCCAGCCCAGCATGCCATTGATCAGCGCAATCAGGCCTACGAAGGCCAGTATCATCGCGCCAACATTCAGCGCCAGCTTCAAGCCGTTGGCTGCGCCGGTGGCTGCGGCATCAATGACATTGGTGTAGCGCTCGTCATCAACCACCTCTGCCAGATCGTTTTTGGTGCGCTGGGTTTCCGGCAGAATCAGCTTGGCCATTAAAAAGCCACCTGGCGCCGCCATAAAACTGGCGGCGATCAGATACCGGAGCTCAACGCCAAGACCGGCATATCCGGCCAGGACCGAACCGGCGACAGAAGCCAGTCCGCCCACCATAACGGCAAACAACTCGGAGCGTGTCATGCTGGGGATGAATGGACGCACCACCAACGGAGCCTCGGTATGACCCACAAAAATATTGGCAGCTGCAGACATGGATTCCGGACGACTGGTCTGCAACAGCTTCTGTAAGGCACCACCGATCAGGCGAATCATCCAGCCCATGATATGCAGGTGATACAGCACCGCGATCAGTGAAGAGAAAAACACGATCACTGTCAGCACGTGCACAGCAAAAATAAAACCCTGCGAAAAATTGCCAATTTCCCCAAACACAAACACGATGCCGTCATTGGCGTAGCTGATGATGTTACTGACCACCTGCGTGACCTGCAACAGCACCGCCTGCCCAAAGGGCAGATAGATAACAAAGGCACCCAAAAGTAACTGAATGGCAAACGCACCACCCACCGTGCGCCAGTTGATGTGCGCTTTGTCATTGCACACCAGATATGCAATCAACAGCAGCAAGGCAATGCCGACCAGTGCCATCATGAGGCGTGCTCCTGCGTTGTATTTAATTGTTCTGGTTTTTGCAACGCCATGATGCGACTGGCGATATGTTCAATGGCGGAAGTCACACTACCGTTGCCAGCGACAACCACGTCAGCATATTGCCTTGAGGGTTCAATGTGTTGTTCAAACGCGGGCCGCACCGTCGTCTCGAACTGCGCAATCACTGACTCGCGCGTCCGGCCGCGCTCGGCCATATCGCGTCGGATTCGGCGCTGCAGACAGACATCCAATGGCGTGTCGATGTAAATACACAGATCGACAACCTCCCTTAGCGCCGGGTTACTGAGAACCAGGATACCTTCCACCAGCACCACGTTTGGCACCCCTACGGGTGTGGTATAAGGCTGGCGTGTATGCTCAGTAAAATTATAGGCAGGCAGTTCAATGGCTTCCCCTTGGCGCAGTTGCCAAAGATGCTGCGCCAGCAAAGCGTGTTCAAAAGCCTCGGGCTGGTCGTAATTGGTCTGCAGTCGCTGAGAGAAGCTCAGATGCTGCTGATCCCGGTAGTAGGCATCCTCGGGAATCAGCGCGACTTCGCGATGCGGCCAATGTGCCTGAAGATGACGTTTAAGCTGGGCGGCAAAACGGCTTTTGCCAGAGGCGGAGGCGCCGCCGATGGCAACGATAGTGATAAGGTCAGGATTGTGGCTCACTCAATGGTCCTGTCAGACGCTCGGCATCAGGCAAAGCCGCATTATGCGCAATTCCGCCGGCGGAGACTATGACAGCTAAGTGACAAATGCAGGGTTTTCGGGTCAGGGACTGGCCTGCGTGAATGCGGGGTGATAGGCGACTGTACCACCAGGGATTTCTCCCTTCAGCAACAGCGCCTGAAAGTACTCGGGCGGCACGTCGGGCAGCACCAGCCCGGAGTCAGCAACAAATCCGAAGCGGCCATAATACTCAGGCTCACCCAGCAGTACACAACCTTGCGCGTTCTGTTCGCGCAAGGCCTGCAGCGCTGCATCCATCAACCGTGAACCTATCCCCTGCCCCTGGCAGCACGGCCACACGGAGATCGGTCCCAGCCCATACCAGCCAGATGAGCCGTCAGAGACTTCAACCGGTGAAACCGCAACATGCCCGACCACATCGTCTGCCGATTCCGCCACCAGCGAAACCGTCAGTGCACCGGCATCACGCAGCTGACGCACTATTAACTGCTCGGAATGGTCCGAGTACGGCATATCTTCGAAGGCCGCCACTATGACTTCTTCGATCGCCTCGATATCGGCGTGGGTTTCAGGGCGAATAATCACCGGCTCGGTAGCAGACATAACTCGTTCCTCGGTAGACCCGACTTATGATGAATGCTTTTTGTAAAACGTATATGTCGACGATACCGCCGGACGGCGACCTGTCAGGCCGTGATATCCAGCAGACTGCCAATCTGCTGATCAGCGGTGCTGACCACGCGGGCAGAGGCATCGAACAGATGAAGGTTTTGTTTGAGGCTTATCAGGGCGGTGTTGGTGTCCGCTGTACCGGTCAGCCCTGCGTTAATCTCGGTGGCGCTATCTCGCACACCCGCCGCATCCACTGTATTGGCGCTGGCAATGTCCTGGGCTGATCGGGTCATTCCCTGGTAGGCAGTTTGCAAACCAGAGAACCCGTAAGAAAAGGTTGAAGAGATCATGGCTTCAGACTACGACGGTCGCTACGGCAGGTCAAGCACTGGGTCTATCATAGACAGACCCGCAGTCCTGCGCTCAACCCCCGACATCTAAGCTGCGATCAATCGCGCACGTCGACCCGGCCACCGATGCGGCCATAATCGACCCCGCCCGAGCCAGTGCTGCGGGCGATGAAGTCACCATCTACATCGTATACATCAATGCTGCCTGAGCCATCATCGTCTATGACGACACTGCCACCAACATTGCTGATATCGATTGAACCAGAGCCATCGTCAGGGATCTCGACATCCCCTGACACCTCACGAATCGTAATACTGCCCGAACCGTCATTAACACGCACGGACCCGGTCACATCCCGAATTTCGATTCCGCCCGAGCCATCCCGAATATCGACGTTACCGGCAACACCGCGGATGTTGATGCTGCCTGAGCCGTCGTCAATACGCAGGTCACCGACTGTGTCGCGAATATCAATTGACCCGCTGCCATCATCGATTTCCAGCGCCATACCAGCCGGTATATCAATGTCCACGTCAATGTAGGCGTAAGTAGACCAGCTTGTATTGAAAAAACTGAAATTCAAATTACCGGTATTCGATTCAGCTTCCATGCGAACCTCAAGATCTCTACCACGCTGATCTGAAACCAGATCAAGTCCGTCCAACTTGTCCTCATCGTCAGCGCAGGCCCGGCCCCGGATCACCAGCTGGGAACCGTTGCCAGCGCCACGGACATTCAGATATCCCGAATCCACCTCGACAATCAGACGGGCAACATCATCAGAATCAAATTCAAGATCGATGTCTTTGCTGTATCGACAGTCATCAGCCAATGCGGCGGGGGCAACGATACTGGCGGCCAGGGCCAGGCAGGCGGTCATTTTCACGGTAAAGCTCCTTGCTTTTGTCTATTTATTTATCGAACACGAGCTAGGCTTTGCAAATGCCGGGCCAACCTACAACCCTTTTCTTAACACATTGTATTTAAATCAAAAATTTATCTGGCATGAATATGAATGAATTTCCAATATGGGTTTTCTTGCCAATTCATAGCCTTATTACTCAACATTATGAGCTGCTTATTGAAAGGAAAAAACGTAGCTGAGGCCGCGAGTGCGAGGCAAAAGCTGGCGAAAAAGCGCAATTTACGAGTAGTAAATGAGCATTTTGAGCCTGCTTTTAACGAAGCAATCGCAACGATGGTAGTTTTTTACTCAATAACGCCGCGTTCGCGGAGAATCTGGATAACACCACCCACCGGCAACTGCGGATGCCGATCACCATTCACACCCCGAACATCACTGGCCTTGAACAACGCGTTATAAATGGCCTCCTCAGTCGCCTCTACCACCGCCTGGAACAACGGTGTCATCAGGTCATTGGGCCAGGCTTCGATAGTATGACCCTGCTCACGCCGCTCTGGTGTGCGGCGCACGGTTTCTGCCGTTGAAAAGGCCAGCGCATAGTCACCCGACCCATTGGACATGGCGGAACCGGTCCGTGCCAGCCCCAGGAATGAACGACTGGCCAGTCTGTGCAGATTGCGGTCCGACAACGGCGCATCGGTGGCGATGATGATCATAATGGAGCCGTCAGGTGTTGGATCCTGTGGCACACGCTGGGTCGCTGATGCCAGCGCGTCCGGCGACATGGGAACACCCATGATGTGAAGCTCACCACCATAGTTGGTCTGCACCAGCACACCTACAGTAAATCCGCCATCGGCTTCGGGCAGCACGCGCGAACTGGTGCCGATACCACCTTTCCAGCCAAAGGTAACGGTGCCCATGGCGGCCCCCACACTACCCTCGTCCACTGCGCCATCAGTGGCCGCGGAAATGGCTTCGATGGCATGCTCAGCTTGCACCGCTCGCGCCCTGATATTGTTGATGTTGGCGTCATTGGTTTCACCGACTACGGCATTGACCGAGCGGACCCGTTCATTTCCAGGTTGCGCCAGCGTCCATTCAATACTGCCAGCTGCCGCCTCGGCAACGGACAGGGTATTGGTTAGCAGCACTGGTGTCTCCAGCTCACCCAGCTCGATCACCTGAGTGGTGCCCATCATTTTGCCGTAACCGTTGCCCTGTGCATAACCGGCCGGCACTTTGTCCTGATACAGGTTGCCGCCATGCGGCAGAATCGCCGTGACGCCCGTGCGAATATCATCCCCCTCGATGATGGACACCTGCCCCACTTTGACGCCCGCCACATCCGTGATGGCATTGAGTCGACCTGGCTCGTAAATGCCAGGCGCCACACCGACCTCACGCGCGCGCGGATCATCATCGTTGCCAAAAGCCAGCGGTGCACTCAGTACAAAAAGTGTTAACAGGGCCCGGGAAATTCCCGTCGGGATGAGGTATCTTGCTGGCATTCTGTATCTCCCAGGATCTATGTGCGCAATACTGGCGTGTAGCATGAATAATGCTCAAGCATACTGCTTTATTCATCAGTTGAACCACCCCGTGTAATGTTTTATGAACAGTCAGGTAGTTGTTGACCATGCCGATTAATCGCTGGACCATCAGGCGATTGCTGCGCCGCGCAGGCCATTATTTTCACAGCACTGGCTTATTGCTGGGCACGCTGTTTTTTGCCTTGTCGCTCAGCCCCTCGCTGGTGCCCCGCATGGGTGCCATGCAGGGGCTGCTGTCAGGACTATCCCTGTTGGCCGGCTACGGCATCGGTGCGGCGCTGTATCATCTGTGGGTCTACTTTCATCTGCCGCGTTTCAACGCCAGAGTTCTGTGGCGGCTGCAGTGGCTGGCAGGCGCCATCTGTCTGGCAATTGCTGTACTTTTTATCTGGCAGGCCGGTGAATGGCAGAATGAGCTGCGACGCCTGATGGGCATGAATGAAATCAGTGGCGTGCAAATCAGCACGATCGGCCTGGTTGCTCTGCTGGTCTTTCTCAGTCTGTTAGCGTTGGCACATCTGTTTGTGCGAACCTTTCGTTTTCTCTCCGCGCGCCTGCAACGCTTTGTTCCAGCCCGGGTGTCTCATCTTATTGGCCTGCTGCTGGCCTTCGCCCTGTTCTGGTCCATCATTGACGGTGTCTTTTTTACGCGGGCGTTTCAGGCTGCTGACCGGTCCTATCAACAGATAGACGAGCTGATCGAACCAGAAATAGCCCAGCCCCTGGATGCGGGTCTGGTGGGTAGCGCGCAATCACTGATCGCCTGGGAATCTCTGGGCAGGCAGGGCCGACGATACATCAGTGCAACGCCGACGGTTGAGCAGATTGCATCGGTTTCGGGCGCGCCAGCCATGCGCCCGATTCGCGTGTATGTCGGGCTTAATTCCGCGGCATCCAATGCCGCCCGAGCCGATCTCGCACTTCGCGAATTGCAGCGCACCGGCGCCTTCGACCGGGACGTGCTGTTGCTGGTCACACCGACCGGTGACGGCTGGATTGATCCGGCCAGTGTGACGCCGCTGGAATTTCTGCATCGCGGCAGCGTCGCCAGCGTAGCGGCCCAATACTCCTACCTGTCCAGCCCCCTGGCCCTGCTGTCAGAGAGTGAGTATGGCGTCGAGCAGGCTCGCCAGATGTTCCAGACCATATACGGCTACTGGAGTGAGCTGCCTGCCGACTCCCGCCCAAAACTCTATCTGACAGGGCTCAGTCTGGGCGCCCGCAACTCCGATCTGTCCTTTGATTTCTACGACATCATTGATGACCCGTTTCATGGCGCGCTTTGGAGCGGTCCGCCGTTCAGCAGCGAAACCTGGCGCGATGTCACTCAGCGCCGCGATGCAGATACGCCACATTGGCGGCCCAGTTTTCGTGATGGCGCGGTTGTGCGTTTCTTTAATCAATACGGCTCACCCAACTATCCAGAGGATTCCTGGGGCGCGTTTCGCATCGCCTTTCTTCAGTACGCCAGCGACCCTATCACCTTCTTTGACCCGATGTATTTTTACCGCGAACCGCCCTGGATGAGCGCTCAGCGCGGTCCCGACGTATTGCCCACGCTGCGATGGTATCCCGTGGTCACCATGCTGCAGCTTGCCGCCGATATGACCAACCGCACCGCACCACGTGGCTTTGGACACTGGTACGCGGCAGCGCATTATCATGACGTGTGGCTGGCCATGAGCGAACCCGACAACTGGACTGCAGAACAATTGCATGAGCTGCGTGAGTTCTGGCAGGATCACCCGGATGGCCGCCTGCCCGCGCGCTAGCCACCAGCATTGCGCGCAGGCTAATCCGCCATGAAACGAATCACACTGCTACTGGGTCTGCTTTAGCAGCAACGATAACAACAGAGACCAACATGGACAGCCATAGAATGCTTCGCAATCTTGTCGTTACAGCAATGCTTATGGGACTGTCCCTGCCTGCCGCACTTGCCCAGGCGCCTCACTATGGCACCAATATCAATGAACAGCGCCAGCGTTACCTCTCGGCGCGCGAAGCTTTGCAGCTTAACCGCCAGCAGGAGTACCAGGCGCTGCGCGCAGAGCTTGATGACTATCCGCTGGTGCAATACATCGACTATGCCGATCTCAGCCGCCGACTGAATCGCCTGCCCTTCGATGACGTTGATACATTCCTGGAACGCTATGCCGGATCCTATCTGGCTGAACGCCTGGAACGCGAATGGCTTGCCCGACTGGCTGACGAACGCCGCTGGGAAGATATCGTCCGCTATTACAATCCGGACAACACCTACACCAGCCTGACCTGCTACGCCCATCGTGCCTGGCTGGAGCTCGGCGACGACAGCCAGCTGGCGACAGCAGGTGAGCTCTGGAACGTAGCCCGCTCGCAGCCTAATGAGTGCGACCCGGTTTTTGAGGCCTGGATGGCGGCCGGATATCTGACACCCGATATTGCCTGGCAGCGCTTCAGCAAAAATATTCAGGCTGGCAACCGATCACTGGCACGCTACATCAGCACACTGATGCCAGATCGCGAGCAACAGCTGGCCCAGCTTTACCTGCAGATTGATCAGCAGCCTGAGCGCCTGCGCAATCTGGATTCACTCAGCGCCCGAACACCTGAAGTAAGAGAAATCATTCTGCATGGTGTGCGCCGCCTGGCCAGAATCGATGCGCCGCTGGCGATGCTGCTGCTCAATCAGCATCATGAGCACCAGAATTTTGATGATGAGGTCATGCTGGAACTGCAGCGCTTCATTGCCATGCGCCTGTTGGTACAGGGCTTTGATGAAGAAACTGAAACCCTGATGCGCAACACGCCCGGCCTGGCAACCGAGACGCTGGTGAGCTGGCTGCTACGTGATGCACTGCGGGATCAGGACTGGCCGGGCCTGTACCGATTGCTTACATACCTGCCCGAAGAAGACCGGGCCTCGGAGCGCTGGCAGTACTGGCGCGCCAGAGCCATTGTGATGCTGAATCATGACGGTGCCGAGGCCGAGGCGCAGGGCATCTATCAGTCACTGGCAGGCAATCGAAGTTTTTATGGTTATCTGGCAGCCGACCGACTGGGTCAGCCCTACGATATGACAGACATTCCAGTGGCCGCCAGCCAGGCGCAGCGGCAGGCCCTGTATGACATGCCGGCGATTGTCCGAGCACATGAGCTGTATCATATCGGCGATGAAATCAATGCCCGCAATGAATGGGCACACGCCACTGCCCGCATGAGTCTGGAACAGATTGGTGCCAGCGGACGTCTGGCGCTGGACTGGGGCTGGCATCGCAATACCATACAGGCCATGATCCAGTTGCAGCACTGGGACGACCTTGAGCTGCGCTTCCCATTGGCCTACGCGGATCATTTCAACTCCGCTGCTGCGCAACTGGGCCTGCAGCCACAATTTCTGTCTGCCATTACTCGCCAGGAAAGTGCCTACATGCATGACGTGCGCTCACCAGCCGGAGCGCGCGGTCTGATGCAACTAATGCCCGCCACCGCCAGAGAGGTGGGGCGCTCGCTGGGACTGCAGATCAGCAGTGATGATCTCTATACACCCGACGTCAATATTTCGCTGGGCAGCCACTATCTGGCCAGCCTGATGGAAGAGTTTGACAATAACCGTATTCTGGCCGCTGCTGCGTATAACGCTGGTCCGAACCGTGTCAAACAATGGCTGCGACGCACAGAAGACAATCCGGTCCCCATTGATGTGTGGATTGAAACGATCCCCTTCCTCGAGACTCGCGGTTACGTACAGAACGTTCTGGTATACGCGGTCATTTACGGCCATCGCAGCGGTAACCCGGTGCCTTTCATGACGCCACAGGAACGTACTGCATTGCTGTGAGCCTGACATTGTGTCGCGCTCTGCGTGTGACCAGAGCCACACAAAAGCCGCCTGGAAATTGATTCGCCCGCAGCAACATGTTTTTATGAACTTGTAAACGCTTTGTGCATGCCAGTACTGCCATCGATGCAGGGAATGAGTCAGACAGCTGGTTGCTCAAGGCATTTCGAGACAGCAATCAGGAGGATTCTTATGTCAGGCAAGATGATCAGGAATACAGGCATTGCTTTCGCTTCAACACTCGCACTGGCGCTCAGTGCCTGTGGCAGCTCTCCGCAGAACGAAGCGCTTAGAAATGGCACGGCGGGCGAGCAGGTCAACTCCATCTGCTTCAGTCGCAATATCGACAGCTGGCGCGAACACAGCGCTACGTCCGTCATCCTGCGGGCCAATATCGACGAGTACTACCTGGTCGATCTGGTCGGCGCGTGCCAGCCGTCAGAGGCTTTTGCGACAATTTCGGTAGAGTCTCGAACAGGCGTCTGCCTGAGCCCGGGCGACCGCATCGGTTTTGACAACGATCGCGCCCCTGCCTGCTCCATTTCCGAGATTCACCGCTGGATTCCAGCGCCGATCGAGGACGCCGAATAAGGCAGGCAGCCCAACAGCATCGCGGTCAACTGTTGAATGCCCGGCAGGGCGCTTACATGGCATTGTCACATATTTGTGTTATTTCCTTTTGCCATTGCATTGACAGGATAGCGAGATGACACATTACAGGGACAACCGCTCGACAGGCCGTGACCGTTCGAATTTCCAGGCCAACTGGGGGCGCATGTCTATCATGGCCAGCGCCCTGCTGGCCTGGGCGCTTTGCTTGTGCCTGACGCCTGTTACGGCAGCAGCGCAGCGCAGCGGGAACCCGGACAATCAGGACCTTGACCCAACCCTGATTCTGATTTCCATCGACGGTGCCCGTCACGATTATCTGCAGTTGCACGAGGCACCCGCGCTGTCGGAGCTCGCAGCCATGGGTCTGCAGGCGCATACGCTGCAGCCAGTGTTTCCCACTAAAACATTTACCAACCATTACACGCTGGTGACCGGGCTTTATCCGGCGCGACACGGCATCGTCGACAACAATATGTATGATCCGCAGACGCAGCAACGGTTCAGTCTTGGTAATCGGGAACAGGTGCAGAACCCATACTGGTGGCAGGGTGAACCTATCTGGGTGACCGCTGCCCACAATGATATGGTGTCAGGTACCTTCTTTTTCCCGGGGTCCGAGGCAGCGATCCAGGGCATCAGCCCGACATACTGGTTTACCTATGACGAAAGCATCACCAACCGGACAAGGGTTGAGACAGTACTTGAGTGGCTTGAGATGCCAGATGCTGAACGGCCACAGATCATTACTCTGTACTTCAGTGATGTGGACACTGCCGGTCACAACTTCGGGCCAGCCTCAGAGCAGGTCGCTCAGGCCATGCATGCCGTGGATACCGAGATTGCCTATCTGATTGCTGGACTGAAGGCTCGCGGACTGTTCGACCAGGTCAACATGATGGTGACCTCAGATCACGGTATGGCGGCGGTAGATTTAAATAATCACATCATTATAGACGAGGCGTTCGATCCGTCTCTGGCCGAGCAGGTGCTGTATTCCCGCGAGCTGGTCAGCATATTCCCGGAGCCAGGCCAACAGGACACCATTGTTGCGACTTTGCAGCAAAACCTGCCACCACAGGCACAGGCCTACACCCAGGAAACGCTGCCGGAACGTTTTCGTTTCTCAGGTCATCATCGTATCGCACCGGTACTGGTGCTGGCTGAGCCCGGCTGGGCAATGCTGCGCCGCAGCTGGCTGGAGGGAATGCTGAGCGACGGTACTATTGATCAGGTCCGTGGCGGCCATGGTTACGACAATCAGGCAGCGGACATGCAGGGTCTGTTTATCGCCCATGGTCCGGCGTTTCGACAGCCACATGCTATCGACAATATCAGTATGGTCGATCTCTATAACGTCATGGCTGCCATCCTCGGCATTACGCCTGCAGACAACGATGGCAACCCTGAAGTCGTAAGCCAGTTACTGCGTCCCTGACTGACAAACTCGCCGATACAGATGCCAGGTGGCATGACCCAGCACCGGCACCACGATAGCCAGCCCCAGCAACAGGGGCAGGCTGCCGATTATCATCAGGGCGACCACCAGGAAGTACCAGGCCACCATCGGACGCCAGTTGCGCAGCACGGCACTGATCGACAGGCCAACCGCTTCTGGTAAACCAACTTTATGGTGGATCATCAGTGGCAGAGAGACCACGGTGGCCACATAAACGACAGCGCTATAGAAAAAACCAATAAACACGCCGCTCATCAGCATCTGCCAACCCGCCGTTGTGGTTAAAACCTGTTCCAGCAGGGCCCGCATACTGGCCGGCTGCACGGCACCAAAATACGTGCCGTACAGGGCTGCAGCGGTCAGCATCCACGCTACAAACAGCAAGGCCAGGATAGCGCCCATCCCCGCGATGGCCCATCGCGAGGGTGTTCGGAATACATCAAAGACATGCCACCAGGCGTAATTCTGGCCGTTCTCACGCCGCCGACTCAGTTCATACAGGCCGCAGGCGGCCAGCGGGCCGATCAGCGCCGCACCCGCAATCAGCGGAAATATCAATGGCAGGGGATTCTCGCCCAGGCCCGCAATCGCAGCGACTGCAGCAATCAACAGATAGATGATCGTCAGAAAGACACCATGGGTCGGGCTGGCAAAGAAATCGTCCATTCCCCGGCGCAGGGCTTCACGCAGGTCAGCCATTTTGATGTCGCGCAGACCGAAGCGCTCGTTAGCGTCGAGAGAGGATTGTTGCGTAGCATGTGTTGCACTATCAGTTTGCACGCGCATGGGCGCCTCCTGATAACAAGAGGGACACCGCCCTGCACTGACTGCTATTTTCCAGGCATCAAGCGATGGCCCACAGAAATGATTTCAGTCCGGCAGGTTGTTGCACTGCGATAGTTCGCAACAGCCTGTTATCTAATCAGACCCGGTGCATGCGGATTTTGTTCCATCTGGTCCAGCAAACTAACATGCTGGCCCTCAGACGGCTCGCTCCACAAACTCGCGGATCCACTGGCCGACCAGGCGGCCATTGTGCGGATTGGCCAGTGATTCGCGCGCTTTTCCCAGCGCATCTGCGGGCAGCTTTTCAGCGCGATAGTCCAGCAAGGCTCGAGTATAGTCGACGGTGAATTCCGGGTGCCCCTGAATGGCCAGAACTTTTTCAGGAATATGAAAGGCGGCAAACGGGCAGAAATCATTGCTGAGCAGCAGTTGCGCTTCTGGCGGCAGCTTTTTGACCTGATCCTGATGACTGGCGATCAGACTGACGGTTTCCGGCACTGGCGTGAACCAGGCCTGCGGATTAACCTGATAGGCCATGACCCCGAGCCCCCAACCCGCATCACTGCGATCGGTATGACCACCCAGTGAATGCGCCAGCAGCTGGTGACCAAAACAGACGCCCACCATGGGTTTGCCGAGCTGATACAGTTCGCGAACATAGTCTCTCAGCTGCGCAATCCATTCTTCATCAGAGAAACTGTCGTACTTGCTACCAGTAATGAGGTAAGCATCATGGTCATCGGGCGAGACAGGGAATTTGCCGCTAATGACGGGATATACGGCCAGCTCCCAACCAGCGTCCGCCACACCGACACTGCGCAGCAGATCCTTGAACATCTTTCCGTAGCTATCAAATTTTTCCTGCAAGGGGTCATAAAGGATATCGGTATCCAGTATTGCCAGTTTAACCATGGTCAGCACCGTCCAAACTCAATAGAATCCAACTTTACCGCTGGTTACTGGAGAAGCACAAATAATGAATGGATACATGCGCCTTACTGGTTTTCTGACAGCCGCCCTGCTGATTCTTGGCGCGTGCTCCGGTGGCTCATCGGACGACCCCATCGCCATGCCTGATCCGGCGGACTATCAAGGCCACTCAGGCCCGTTTCGCAGCGAGCAGGTAGAGATTGTGCTGCAGCCCACTGAGCGTACTGAATTCAAGGCCGTCATGGCAGAAGATCAGGTCATGATGTACCAGTGGTACTCGCTGTCGCCGGTGTATGTAGACTTTCACGGTCACGACCCGGATGACGACTCCTATTGGTACCGTTATGAGGAGCAGGAAGCTGCTACCAGTTCTTACGGCAGCCTGGTCGCCCCGGTTACCGGTGAACATGGCTGGTACTTCAGAAACGACAGCGACCAGGAAGTGGTCATCCAGCTGCGTGTCGCTGGCTATTTCGACAGCGTGCGCAATCTGGGCATATTCCCGACGCCCGAGTCCTGAATTGCGATGCCTGTCACCATCCTGGCGCGGAGATTTTGTGTATGAGTAATCATGTCGTTATAACTTATTGCACACAGTGTCGCTGGCTGCTGCGCAGCACCTGGATGGCTCAGGAGCTGTTGACAACTTTTGACCAGGAAATTGATGAGCTGACATTGCGTCCGGGCACTGGCGGGATATTCGAGGTGCATGCCAATGGTCAACGGGTCTGGTCACGCAAGGATGATGGCGGGTTTCCGGAGATTACTGTGCTTAAACAGAAAGTTCGGGATGTCATTGCGCCGGATCGCGACCTGGGACACGTGGACCGCAAAGCGAAGCAGTCAGAAACCTGAGCCGGGCTGCTTGAGAAACTCGACCTCTTCGTCCGTCGATTTTCGCCCCAGAATTTCATTGCGGTGCGGGTAGCGCCCGAAGCGGTCGATGATGACTTTGTGTTTTATCTCGAATTCATAGTTTTGCTTGGGCGCATGCTCCAGGAATAGCTGTTCAGCCTGTTGATGAATGACAGCTGACTCACTGTGCATGTAGGGCATCAGCAGAAAGGTTCGCTCATTCTCATTCAATTCCTGCAACGCGCCATTGGCTACCGCTTCCTGCGCCAGCACCAGAGCCATCGCATCCTGCGCGAATGACTGTGGTGTCTCCCGATAAACATTCCGTGAAAACTGATCCAGCACGATGATCTCCGCCAGTCGGCCCGGGGCATCACGGCGCCACTCATAAAGCTCCGCCAGCGCTGCACGCCGCAGCGTGTCGCCAAACCGGCTTTCGATGGTGGCGTCGAAGTCAGTATCTTTTTTCCACCACATGGCTGGCTCTATTTCACGAAACCAGAAGTCCAGTACGTTCTGTGCTGATTGCGGCATTGAGTATTCTCCTGTAATTCCTGCAGCCTACAATGCTTCCCCAAGCTTGCCAATATAACTGCGAAAGGCATCGCGCAGGCCATCGGGGCCTCTGACAAGAAACGGAATCCGCAGCTGGACCAGCCACCAGATAAACCAGTCATAACTGTCAGTGCGCGTCTGCATCAGCCAGCCCTTATCCGTTTCCGTAAACACATTGGTGGTGCCCGGACAGAACCCGACTGTGCGCGTTAACGTATCTTCGTCGGTTTGCAGAAGCACCTCGACCGGCATGGTACGGGGCAGCTTCGACATACTGCTGCGCAGATGTTCGGCGGCATCAAAATTGGCGGGGCGCTTAAACGGCATGGCAAGTTGTCTGACACCACTGATGCGATCCAGCCGGAATGAGCGCATATCCTTACGCAAGTGACAGTAACCACTTACATACCAACGCCCCCTCAAGAACGCTAGCCCATAGGGATCAACCTGGCGCTCCAGCAACTCTCCATCGGGTGTGTGATAACGCAGAAAAACCCGTTTCTCAGACTGCGCCGCATGTGTCAGCGTCAGCAGCGCATTGTTGTCGAAGCTGCCTTCGACACGCGGCAGGATTACACGTGTGGTTTCACCAACAGCCCGTGCCCGTTGTTTTAGCCTGGGTGGCATCACACGTTCCAGCTTTGCCTGCACACTGGCGATGGCCGGCGCCGCCTCCACCAACCCAAGCTGCTGAGCGGCCAGAAGACCCAGCGACACGGCCAGCGTTTCCTCATCAGTGAACATCATCGGCGGCAACTTGAATCCGGCAACCAGCATGTAGCCGCCATAACGACCCTGCTCGGTGGTCACGGGAATGCCAAGATCTTCCAGTACGGTGATATAGCGTCTTACTGTACGCCGGTCGACCTGCAGACGCTGCGCCAGCTCCGCGCCACTGAGGCGACCATGGGTCTGCAGCAGTTCCAGCAGGGCGAGTACGCGCGTGGTCGGGCCGGACATGGGCGCCTCCGTGGGACGGGTAAGTCAGGTCAGGAAAGATAGTTACAAAACTACCATTTATATAGGGCGGAATATAACCTATATACGTCGTAAGCTGCTCGCGAACCAGAAATATCAACAAGGAGACAGGTATGAGCACGTTGACGCTGTACACCAACCCCTGGTCGCGAGGCCGGATCGCACGCTGGATGCTGGAAGAGATTGGCCAGCCTTACGAGGCCGTTGTTATCAGCTATGAAAAGGACATCAAATCACCGGACTACCTGGCCATCAATCCGATGGGTAAAGTACCAGCCCTGAAACATGGGGACATGGTGATCACGGAAGTCGCGGCCATTTGCACTTACCTGGCCGATCAGTTTCCTGATAAAAACCTGGCACCTCCGGTCGACAGTCCGCTGCGGGGATGCTACTACCGCTGGCTGTTTTTTATCGCCGGGCCGCTGGAAATGGCCACCACCGCTACCGCGTTTAACTGGGAGATCACGGAGAAGTCCGCTTCCTCGATTGGCAGTGGTCGAGTGATTGATGTCATGAGCACCCTGGAAAGCGCGCTGAAGAAAGGTCCGTATCTTTGTGGTGATCAGTTCACAGTGGCCGACCTGCTGTTGGCCAGCAATCTCGGCTGGGGCATGCAGTTCAAGACCATAGAGCCCCGCCCAGTGTTCTCTGAATACGTGGAACGCATCCAGACCCGCCCGGCTCACAAACGTGCCACAGAGCTGGATGATGCGCTGGCACCGCTGCCAGGCTGACATCGATCCTGATCTGCGTCAGAGTAAGCCGAGCGCCTGCAGACTGGCTTTACCCAGGCTCAGGCGTTCGTTCGCATCGGCGGGTTCTTCGATATCCATATTCAGGGCGAAGGTGTACCAGCGACCATCCTTTTGCAGCCAGCCTATCCACCAGCCGACACCCGCTTCAGGGGCGTTTTCCCAACCAGTGTCGCCGTATAGTTGCCAGTTCTCGCCGGACTCCAGCAACATCAGTTCACGTACAGTGGACAATAGTTCGCGGGGATACGGCAAGGCGTCACGCACCAGCAATGACAGAAACCTCACCTGTTCGACGGCGCTGATATGCAGAATGCCCTCTTCCCAGAACGGATCCAGTGTCGAGCCGAATTCACGATTGCCGTAAATCAGCGCCGAAATATGCTGCTGCATCTGACTGGGTCCGATCTCACGCGCCATGGTCTGATAAAAGGCGTCGTTGGCCAGGGTGAATGCTTCACGCAGGGACATGTCCCGCTCCCAGGCATCCACGCGTTGATCGCCACCCCGGTACGTAACTACCTCATCGAGACTGGCAACGGCACCAGTCGACAGTCCAATCAGCGTGTGAGCAATATTGAATGTTCCCGAAGGTGCGTAGCGCTGGTTGGCGCGTCTCAGATTAAATCCCTGCATGTTCTGCTCAGTCACATCGAACAGGACAAAGGCACCTTCAACACCGGCATCCTGAAACAGCGCGGCCACCGCAGCCGACTCGTGCCAGTCGGCTGTTGATACATCCCGCTCGGCGGCAGATGCTGCTGTCGCGACCAACAGCAGCATGACAATTAACGTTTTCATCATGTAAACCTGGAGCAACTACCCAACCACAACAGTCGCTTACATTACACCAGGCACCGATAGATTCACAGCAGAGCGCTGATAAGTGCCTGCAGGGTGTTTTGCTCTGCCGGCTTTAGTGGCGCCAGCATCGACTGCGCGGACTGATCGAAGGTCGTGCCCGCATCTTCGAGAATTTTCTTGCCTGCCGACGTCAGCGTGACAAGACTGACACGCGCATCACGCTCAACCTGCTCCTTGTCTATCAAACCGGTCTTTTCCATCGGGTTGAGCAGGCGTGTTACACCGGAGGCACTCAGACCAACCTGCTGGGCCAGATCGATGCGCCGTAGCTTCTGCTCGGGCGCCTGCGCCAGTTGCCGCAGGACCATGTATTCGGTCAGGCTGATACCATGCAGAGACAATGGACCGCTCAAGGATTTTTCCAGTCGAGTGTTCAGGTTGATCAGACTGATCAACAAAGTGCTTTGTTTAATTGCGGTCATCGCGATTCTCCTTGCGAGATAGTTGAGGACGCAACTATATTGACTTATACTTGATTAGTCAACTATCTCGCAAGAAGATTGCTTGCCGACATCTCAGAACCTGGGCAATGGCACTGGCCCGTCACGCAGGATGCGACCCCAGACCCGTTGCCCGATCTGATAGGCTTCTTCCATCAGTGCTGCTTCATCCACAGTCAACACACGGTGATTACGCATGACGAAACGACCATCGACCATTACTGATTCAATATCGGACGGCTGACCGTTGTGAATCCAGGCCGACAGGATCCGGCCCGACGGCGTCAGATGCGGTTTCATGACATCCAGCACCAACAGATCCGCCTTCTTGCCCACTTCCAGCGAACCCAGGCTCTCGCCCATATTCACGGCGTGCGCACCATTGCTACAGCAGTCATGCAGCATGTCCTCCGGCTGAGGAAGCGTGCCAGGTATCTCATCATTGCGCTGGATGCGCTCCATGGAAATGGCCGTCTTTAAGACGTGCAGCATGTCATTGTTATTATTGTCAGTGCCCATGGAGATTCGAACGCCTGCCTCGCGCAGAGCAGTGACAGGCGGATTCACTCCGCGATTGGCCGCCATCGCTGCCTGATGACTGACAATCGTGTTGCTGCGCGCCAATGCAGCGATTTCAGTATCGTCGCAATAGCGGGCATGGGCTGCAAACAGACGCGGCCCAAGATATCCTTGTTGCTCCAGAAAGATAGCCGGGCGCACACCATGATACCGAAGCATAAAGTCGACCTCAGGCTGCGACTGGGTCATGTGAATGGTGTAACCCAGATTGTGCTGATCGGCAAAAGCCTTGACGTCGCGCAGCAACTGCGGGGAAGAAAGTTCCACCAAAGCTGCCGCGGGAAACACCTGCACGCGGCCGTTGTCATGTCCATGCCAGGCGCTGTGAAGGTCGGCGATGCGCTGCATGCCCTCCTCCCGTAATCGATCGGAGTATCTTGGCGGAATGCTGTTCGCCAGGCGCGGCGGTGACATCGGCCCGTCGACGGTTTCGATATCGCGTACCGACTCGGCAAACACCCAGCGCTGCCCGGTTGACGCCAGCGCCTCGGCATCACGTGCAATGCCACCAACATTCTGTACCACGGTTGTGGTGCCGCCACGCAGGGCTTCCAGCGCACCTACCATGGACATCAACGTGGACTCTTCGGGCGATATCAGGCTGGCCGGGCTTTCTGGCAATTGCAGACTGTTGGGAAAACCGAAGTCTTCATTAAAGCCCTTGTCCAGCGCCTGTGCCAGGTGCGCATGACAATTGATCATGCCCGGCAGAATGGCCTTGCGACTGCCGTCGTACACTTCTGCATTCGGGAAACGGGCCAGAACTTCGCTGGTATCACCAATGGCCGCAATCCGATCGCCCTGCACGGCCAGCGCCACGTTCAACAGCGTGCGCCGTTCCGCATCATTGGTCACCACAGTCGTATTGGTGAACACAAGCGTGCCGTTATTGCCATTTGCAGACTGTTGCGCGTGACTGTTAAGCCCCGGCCAGATGGCTGCGCCTGCAACGGCCGTCGCACCCGCCAACAGGGCCCGCCTGGACAGCAGCGGACTACCAGCCAATTCAGGCTGACGGTACGAATCGTTCTGAGGACCTGCGCTTGTGTCCTTGTCTGACATCGGTATCACTCCTCTTCTTGTTGTTGTCGAGCATTAAGTTGTCTGGCCCACTCTGCATTCAGTTCACGCACCTTGGTGACATAAGGCTGGTTCTCGTGGCTGGGGATTTTGGGATCGTACAGATCTGCCATCTCTCGCATATAACGTCGATCCACTGTTTCAAATTGCTCGGAAATATCCTGCGCCCGCTCTTCCGAAATACCCAGGGCGATCAATGCTGAACGCGCCATACGCAGGGAGCTGTCGAAGGTTTCTCGAATGATGTCACGGCACCCAACCGCCCACAGGTCGTAGACATGATGCCGGTCCACTGCGCGCGCAACAACGTGCAGATTCGGGAAATGCTCGACGGCATAACGCGTCATTTCAGTGATCTTTTCTTTATCGTTGATGGCAATCACCAGTAGATCGGCATTCGAAATACCGGCCGCATTCAACAGGTCAGGACGTGTGGCATCGCCGTAGTAAACCTTGATGCCGTAAGCACGCAGCATTTCCAGCTGGGCCGAACTGTAGTCGATGACGGTGGTTTCAAAGCCGGCGCCACGCAGCATCCGGTTAGCGATGCCACCCACGCGACCGTGTCCTGCAATAATCACCTTGCAGGCCTGATCAATATTATCAGCCTGCCGTTCGGATTCACGCAGATAACGCGGCGCTATCAGGCGCTCGTGAATAATAAACAGCAGAGGTGTCAGCAGCATGGACAAGGCCACAATCAACAGCAGCTGGTCTGCCAACGTAACCGGTATCACAGCGCTGCTAACGGTGAACGAGAGCAGCACAAATCCGAACTCACCTGCCTGCGCCAGACCAAGTGCCACGAGCCACAGATTTGCGCCACGCAATCCAAACAGACTGCCTACCAGCCACAGCACCAAAACTTTGATGGCAATCAGCAGCAGCGTAAGTGAGACAATCAACAGCAGATTGTCGCCCAGCAATCCGAAGTTGATACCCGCTCCTACTGTCATGAAAAACAGGCCCAGTAACAGCCCTTTGAACGGATCGATATCCGATTCCAGCTCATGGCGGTATTCACTGTTGGCAAGCACAACTCCAGCCAGGAAAGTACCCAGTGCTGGAGACAGGCCAACCAGCGACATCAACAGGGCGATACCAACCACCAGCATTAGCGCCGAGGCTGTAAACAGCTCACGCAGCCGTGCCATGGCGATAAAACGAAACAGCCGGGGAGTCAGCCAGCTACCGCCGAACACAACAACGGCGATCGCAGCCAGTGTCACCAGAGCCGTCTGCCACGCGTTCAGATGTGCGACCAGACTCATGCCTGCGTCGTGGTGATCAGCACCACCTGCACTCTGCAATTCTGGTAAAGCCAGCAACGGCAACAGCGCCAGCATCGGAATGACTGCAATATCCTGGAACAACAGGACCAGAAACCCGGCCTGACCGCCATCGGAACGCAACTGGCCTTTTTCTGTAAGTGTCTGCAATACGATTGCCGTTGATGACAGTGACAGCACCAGACCAACGGCCAGAGCCACTGACCAGTTCAGCCCCAGGGCAAGTGCGATACCCATCACAGCCAGCACCGTTAACCCCACCTGCAATCCACCCAGACCCAGCAGGCGCATCCGCAACTGCCACAAACGATGAGGGTCCAGTTCCAGACCTACCAGAAACAGCATCATCACCACACCGAACTCGGCGAAGTGCTGCAGAGAAACCACATCCACGTTGAATAGGCCGAGCACAGGGCTGATGGCGATACCCGCGATCAGATAACCCAGAACGGAGCCCAGTTGCAGGCGTGAGGCCAGTGGCACAGCGATCACGCCTGCGATGAGGAATAGAAAAGTGAGAAACAGATAATCCGTCATGCCAGGCCCTTTATCTTACGCTCGTCAGAAAAGTTCCGTCTTGTTCGGGCCACACATGCCGGGCCGTCTGGAAAGTGTACCCGGCTTTTGTAGACTCCACCACGTTGCATCTGCATCGGGTCCCGCATTAGCTGCCTTGAGATCAACAGTCGATTCGGCGATACTTGCCGCAGACTTACCCGTCAACAACACCTGATGTGGCGTTTTAAAAGAACGCTGCGCTAACCAAGGACTTACCCGCCATGTATAAACTGCTACTGCTATTGTCGCTGTCATTTTTACTTGCCGCCTGCGGACAACCGGATACGCCTGCGCCGACCACCGGCACGGAAACATCTGCAGATCTGACTGCCCCGGCTGAAGCCATCGAAGAAACATCCCAGACCGAATCGGAGCGATTAAACGCCTGGTTCGATGAGAAATACGAAGAGCAACTACAGTTCAGCCCAATCAACTTGACCTTCCTGGGTCGCAAGGAGCGCTATGGTGACCTCGATGATATGTCTGTCGCCGCTGAAGAAGCGCAGCTTGAATGGCTGCTGGCCAGCGTCGAAGAGCTCGATGCCGAGTTCAACTACGATGACCTGAACCAGGAAGCCCAGACGTCCTGGGACATCTGGATGTACCAGGCCGATCAGGCGGTGCGCGCTGCCGAGTTTCGTTACAATGGCTTTGTTTTTGACCAGATGAATGGCGCCCAGGGCTTCCTTCCCACCTTCCTCATCAGCTTCCACAACGTGGAATCGGTGTCTGACTACGAAGCACTGGTTTCGCGAATCAGCCAGGCCGGCCGCGCCATGAATCAACTGCTGGACCGTGCCATTGAGGCAGGTGACCGTGGTGTGATCATGCCCGGCTTTGCGCTCGATGGTGTCATCGAACAATCCGAGAAAGTGATCACTGGTGCGCCCTTTACAGAGGCCGGCGATGATTCAGACATCTGGGCTCACGCAAAAGCACAGGTAGCAAATCTGGTAGAAGCCGGCCAACTGGAACAACCTGACGCCGATGCGCTGCTGGACAGCACCCAGGATGCTCTGATCAATGATTTCGCCCCGGCATTCCAGCGCGTCATTGACTGGGCGCAGGCAGAACAGGAAAACGTTCCTGAGGTCTCCACCGGTCTGGTCGCTCAGCCTAATGGTGCTGCCTACTACGACTACCTGCTGTCGACCTACACAACCACCGACCTGACTGCTGATGAAATTCATGAAATCGGCCTGGCTGACGTGGCACGTCTGCGTGGCGAGATGGAACAGATCAAGAATGAAGTCGGCTTTGATGGCACGCTGCAGGAGTTTTTTGTCATGCTGCGTGAAACCCGGGACGACGAGCGTTTCTACTTCCCGAACACCGACGAAGGTCGTCAGGGCTATATCGATGAAGCCACTGCAGCGATAGAAAATATCAAGTCTGTGCTGCCTGACTATTTCGCCACCCTGCCCCAGGCCGATCTGGTTGTACGCCGTGTGGAGCCATTCCGGGAACAGGATGGTGCCGCACAGCACTATTACCCGGGCACGCCTGACGGCAGTCGTCCCGGTGTTTATTACGCGCACCTGTCCGACATGACAGCCATGCCGAAGTCGGAGCTGGAAGTGATTGCCTACCATGAAGGTCTGCCGGGCCATCACATGCAGATTTCCATTGCGCAGGAACTGGAAGACATGCCGATGTTCCGCACCCAGGCTGGATTCACGGTTTATTCGGAAGGCTGGGGGCTTTACTCTGAATATCTGGCGAGTGAAATGCCTGGCACCTATGAAGATCCCTATTCACGATTTGGCCGACTGACCTCGGAAATGTGGCGCGCCATCCGCCTGGTCGTCGATACCGGATTGCACGCCAAAGGCTGGACCGAGCAGGAAGCCGTCGACTACTTCCAGGCTAACTCCTCAGTACCGCTTGCCGCGATCCGTTCCGAAATCCGTCGCTACATCGTCATGCCGGGACAGGCCACTTCCTACAAAATCGGCATGAACCGGATACTGGAGCTGCGTGCCGAAGCTCGCGAGCAACTCGGTGAAGACTTTGACATTCGTGGTTTCCACGACGCCATCCTGCTCGGCGGCGCCATGCCGCTGCACCTGCTCGAGCGTCGAGTCGACCAGTGGGTTTCTTCCGTTCAGAACCAGTAAGGCTGATTACTGATTCGCCGTGACGCTTACGTCCGGCGAATTCTCCGCCGCCAGGTCCTGCTGCAGATACTGCAACATGGCCTGACGGCGCGACGACTCTTCCGCAAATGAGCTTTCCAGAAATGCGTAAACGGCCAGCCTTGTCAGCATCTGCTGCTGACCTGGCCGCATGGCGCGTGGAAAGCTTTCCATGGCACAAGGCGTTGATACCGTCGCCGTAATGCCCGCGGCAAGATTGGCTTCCAGAATCGAATCCTGTTCTTCCTGATCCCGCTCCAGTCCGCTGACCAGCATGGGGCAGACGAGTTCATCAGGATGTTCGAACCAGCGCATGAAAGTGCTCGAGATACCGGCGAATCCGGTATGACTGCCCTGATCCAGGGTTACCAGTAAACTATTGTCCACTCTCTCAGGAATACTGGCGGCATTATCCTGGTAAGGAACGATGGCATCGCTGCTGCCGGCGATCATCATGAAGGGAACATCGGCGTTATCGAAGAAACCGGACTGCAACATCGCACTCGGGCCTGCAATCGACACCGACATCTTGATGCGGCTGTCCCGTTCACTCGGATGGAAGGTGACCAGTTGTGTGGTAAGACCACCCAGTGACAGGCCAACTGCGGCTATCCGCTCCTCATCGATCAAGCCAGACAGCTCGTCGTCTGTCGCCATGCTACGCGCCAACATCGAGTCAATAATAAAGGAGACATCTCCCGCCTGATTAATCACATCAGTGACAGTGGGGCCACCCGGTGCACCGCCATTACTGAGCGGATAGTCGACGGCGACCAGCACATAGCCTTTGGGCACCAGAAATTCGGCAAGATTGTCAGCCTCACCGACCGAGGACATGAAACCGTGGCTATATACGATCAGCGGGAATGGCGCCTGCCCCACATCCTCCGGGAACCAGACGAACCCGTCCAATTGCCGCGCCGGGTCACCCGCATAATCGCCATTGGCGCTGGTTGGCCGAGAGCTGTCTATAAGAGAGATCGACTCCCGGCGCATGCCCAACTCGCCAGGCGAGTACAAGCTAGCGCTGATCGCTCCGTCCGGTGTTGGCAGGTTCGGATTCATTACATAAACAGCAGCAACTGCGACCAGTGCAACAACAATAACTACAGCTTTTCCCAGACGATTCATGTTCTGTTCCGACTCTTTCGCTCAGTGTTTGCCTGATAGTGGCTCGCGATGGTCAGGCAACACAAGTGACAGTAGTAACTTAATTGATGTTTGTTGGCATGTCAGCCGCAAAATATGATTAATTTGGGTTCGCGAGGAAGCTACGAAACCACTTTACATCAGGACCAAAGAAGTTTTTTATGGAGGTGACAAGTAAATTAAATCGGCAGAATGTGTCTCGTGAACGCATCACTTTGCTCAATTGAATACACCATTGCGGTCACTCCAGCCGGAAAGCCATCACATAGTCGCCCATCTCTGTGCCAAGTTGCCCATGACCTCCAACAGCCACAACGATGTACTGGCTGCCATCCACTTCGTAACTTATCGGTGTCGCCATGGCTGGCGCGGGAAGTCGATACTCCCAAAGCTGCGCGCCGCTCATCAGATCAAAGATGCGCAGGCTATTCTCTGCTGCTGCACCTATGACGACCAGGCCGGAAGCAGTGACCAGTGGGCCGCCCATATTAGGCACTCCCCAATCAAAATTGGGCACTGGCGCTGGTGCCAGGTCTCGAATAGAGCCAAGTGGAATTTCCCAGAGAATGTCGCCAGCCTGCAAATCCATCGCCACAAGCTTGCCCCATGGCGGACGCGTACACGGCAGGCCCAAAGGTGGCAGAAAAATTTTTCGAGCCATCGCGTATGGAGTTCCGCGCTGCGGGGAAACCTGCCAACCTTCAAGCTCTCCACCGTCAACCAGAGCAGTCAGATCATCACGGGGTATCAGCCGGACAATCGCAGGCACCTGGTTCACATTGGCGACGGCGATCTGTCGTTCTGCATCGACTGCCACACCTCCCCAATTGGAACCCCCGGCATAACTTGGATACAGGATGGTGCCCTGCAACGATGGCGGCGTGAAAATACCCTCGTTGCGTGACTCCCGGATTGTCTTCTTGCAACTGAGTCGGTCAAACCAGGCGATACCGAAGGCGTCATCCTCGGTCAGCGCCCGGTGCTCGACCAGAGGTGGCAGAGCAGAGAAAGGCTGGCTCGGCGATACCTGCTCGCCAGGAACATCGCTGGCAGGCACTTGCCGCTCGTCGATGGCATGAATGGGTAAACCGTTTGACCGATCAAAGGTATACATCATTCCAGTTTTTGTAACGACCAACACGGCATCAACGAGCTCACCATTGCGTTGCAAACTGGTCAGCACGGGCTGCGCCGGTACGTCATAATCCCAGATATCGTGATGGACTAACTGCTGATGCCAGACCACTTCACCTGAGTCTAGCGCAAGCGCCACCACAGAGTTCGCATAGTGGTTGTCGCCGGGACGTTCACCACCGTAAAAATCCGGGCTGGGTGAAGATGTAGCCAAAAACGCGAGACCGCGCTCCACGTCCACCGAGATGGGAGGCCACACATTGGCAGAGCCTGACTCGCCACCTGGTAATGGATCCCACATCCAGTTGAGCGCTCCACTCCTAGCATCCAGCGAGCGGACGATCCCCCTCGGCGAGGCAACTTCCTGATTGTCACCAATGGCGGATCCAACGATCAGGACATCACCAGCTACCGCTGGCGGTGAGGTAATGCCATAGTAACCAGCAAGGTTGTCGTGGTTGCCCACGCCCTCGCGCATGTCCACTCTGCCATTGTTGCCAAAATCCGCACAGGGCCGACCGGTCTCGGCATCAAGCGCGTGAACGAATCCGGTCAGTGTCCCAAGGAAAATTCGATGCGGGCATGCCACAGACTCTCCGTGCCATATGCTGACACCGCGCGAGGCACTTTCCGAATACGCGATATCACGCGGAATGCCAGCATCAAAGCGCCAGCGTTCTGCGCCGCTTGCAGCATCCACTGCCACCACCTGATTGGCGCTGGTGCTCAGATACAGTGTCCCCTGCCAGATGACTGGATTAGCCTGAAAGGAATGCCCTTTGTACACAAACCCTTCATTAAGGTCGCCGGTGCGATACGTCCAGGCCAGCGACAGCTGCTGCAGGCTCTGCGCGTTTATTTCAGTCAGGTGCGTAAACTGCTGGCCGCCAGGGCCACCATAACGGTCCCATTGCTGGGCATGCGTCATCGTCATCGCAATGCCGGACACGACCAGCAGCACAACAGTTTTCAGGATTCTTTCAGGGCTCATGAACAGCGCTCCGCACTACAGTCAGTGAGCTGATAATACCCAGTAGTAGGTGCAGTGTAGTTACTTTGTGGCCTGGGGACGGATGCTGTGACGAAACCCACGCATTCAGGGATGAATGGTGGCGGCTTGCCCGGACAGCTGCTGTTTCAATGCCGGCAGGTAGGTTTTGCTGACCGGGACCAGTGTGCCATTGGTCAGCTCAAGCTGCAGCTCGCCGGACTCTTTCAGGGCGGAAACCCGGGAAAGGTTGACGATGGCTGTGCGGTGTATGCGCAAAAACAACGCGGGATCCAGCTGCGACACCATACCCGACAGGGTCATCCGCATCGGATAGCTGCGATCAGCGCAATGCAGTAATACGTAATTACCCGCCGATTGCACCCAGTCTATCTGTTCTGACTTCACCAGATAGGAACGATCAAGCATGCTGACCAAAAACTGGTGCCTGAACGCCGGCGACGGATCGGATTGAGCGTCTATAAACCCCGCTTCTCCCTGCAGGCGTTCCAGTATAAAGCGGTAGCTGACAATCAGCAGAACCATACACAGGTATACCAGCAGCCCCTTGCGCATTTCGTACAGCAGACCCAGCAGCAACGGCCCGAATTGGTAACTGCCGCCCGCCAGCGTCCAAAAAATCTTGCGCATGGCGACGAACAGGGCAACATGCGCCAGGCTGAAACTTATGGCTGCAGGAACATGCCAGAGAATGCGCCAGCGAACATTTGACCAGGAGAGATTCAGCCTTTCAATAAACCATACCAGAAGCGGGATCAGTGGCAGCACAGCCAGGGTGCCAGTCAGCTCAGACACCAGGGCAGGTATCCAGTCGGCTGACATGCCTTCCCGCACCCGCTCCAGAATCTTGGACGTGGCATTGACCAGACCGAACAGGGTGGTCATTGCGACAAAGGCCGCGACTTCATACCAGCGGCGCTTTTCCAGATATTGCTTAAGGGTCATATAACACGATCACCGCACTATTATTTCCAGCCCTGCAACCAGTGTTCCGATGACTGCAGTTCACGCCAGTCAATCGACCGGGCCTGCCCACCATGAACCGCCGTGATACGGCAGTCGATGACCTGCCCACTGGCATCATAAACCACACGGGTGACCTCAAAGTGCTTTTGCTTTTCGACAGGGTGACAGGCAGTCCATTTGCTGTGCAGCAGTTTCTTGGGGTTGAGTTGATTCATGGGCTCACATCTGCCTGAGAATTTTCTCCATGGCCTTGCCTTTGGCAAGTTCGTCTATCAGTTTGTCCAGCCACCGGATCTGCTGCATCAGAGGGTCTTCGATATCCTCAACACGTACACCGCAAACCACTCCCTTTATATTGGCGGAGGCCGGGTTCATGGCGGGCGCCTGTGCAAAGAATGATTCAAAGTCTGTCTGCCTGTCCAGCTGCTGTTGCAGGCCGGCCTGATCGTAACCCGTCAGCCACTCAATGATCTGGTCAACCTCGGCCCTGGTGCGTCCTTTTCGCTCTGCCTTCTGGACGTACATTGGATAGACTTTGGCGAACGGCATCGAGTAGATCTTGTGTCCTGTATTCATGACTGCGTCACCTCATCAAATTCGACATCCCGAGCCATGGACTGGCGCAGTTTCTCAAAGCTGAAGCCGCGCTCCAGTGTGGGTTTGACAATACGAAAGTTCGGCGACAGGTCGAAATCACCCGGCACATAATGCGTGTAATGACGCTGTATGGTGACCTGCTGCCCTTTGCGGTCTTCCACACGGATGAACTCTGGCAGAATGGGATAACCCACTGACAGGAATGCTTCAGCGATCAGGGTTGAGCATATAGCGCGGGTGGGCTCACCGCTGCCGAATGTAATGAGTTCCCGTCGCAATCGATTGGGAACAGCCGGCTTCTGAATCAGGTATCGCGCCAGGTCGAATATATTACGCAGATCGTAGACGTGACCCAGGCGCTCGCGGGCAAAATTGATAATCGTGTCGCGTGTGGTGTCACTGATACCAACGGGGCGACAGATACGCACATTGTACTGTTCGTATTTGCTCAGCGGCACCATGATGACCCCCTGTGTCAGATCTGCTTCGATCAGCGATGGCTCATCAGGATCACATTTACTGGCGCCGACATACAGGCATGCGTGTGACCAGGTGGACTGTGTGAGATATTTTATTGCTGTACTGATGCGGCTGTTGCCATCGACCAGCAGAATGTCACCGGGCTGCAGTACATCCATCACCTCCTGCAAAGAGGTGCGGCTGAGTCGCTCGTAACCGGGACGGGGTTTGCTGAGGTAATTGGCAAGGCCGCGGCCAATTGCGGAGAACAGCGGGTTCATGGTGTTCCTCTACACGGATATGTTCCTGGTGCCGAACAACAACTTTATTCTGCGCGGGCCTGTGTCCTGGCAACCGCCGTGCTGCCATAACTGGCGACGGCACCCACAAGCATCAGGACGGCACTCAACGCAAACGTCAGTCTGAAGTCCTGTTGCCAGTCTATCAGCAATCCCGCCAGCGCCGGACCCACCAGTTGCCCCAGTGCAAAAAATACGGTCACAAAACTGACCGCCATGGCGGCATGCTGCGGTTTAACGGTGCTTGTTGCCGCGGCCAGTACGGAAGTAAACAGTCCAGAAACTGACAGGCCGGTCAGCACAAAGTGAACCGTAAATGCCAGAGTGACTGGCCAGACTACCGGCAGTAACGTTGCGAATATGGCGACACACATACAGAAGGTCAACGCGCGCCCGTGCCCTACCCGGTCTGCCAGCCAGCCCCATATTGGCCCGGAGAAAATTGACATAAAGCCCATCACCGCCACCAGCCGACCCGCCGTTGGCGCTGGCACACCAGCATCCAGCGCAAAGCTGTACATAAACAGCACCTGCACAATATAGGTAAGACCAACTATGCCGTAAATCATGGCCATTCGCACCACGTGGGGATTTCGATAAACGGTTTTCAGCCCCTGCACCATGGACACGGGCATTTCATGCTGAGGCGGGTTGCGCAGAAAGATTGCCACCATGGCAATAACAAATAGCGCGATAGCGGCGAATCCGGCCCAGATCATACGCCAGGATGCCTCTTCGCCGGACTGGGTAATAACCGGTACCAGCGAGCCTGCCAGCAATATGCCAATGCCGACGCCACTGCCGGAAAAGCCGATCACCATGCCACGACGCTCGGGGTACCAGGCGCCCAGCAGCGAAACCAGCGGTGTGAATGTGAAGGCCGTGCCGAACCCCATCAGAGTCATGCACAGCATCAGCAATGGATAAGCCGAGAATTGACTCAGGCCCGCAAAACCACAGGCAGCGAGGGAAAGACCCAGCAGAATCGACCGTTTGCCACCGTGCCGGCCTGCAAACACGCCCGCATAAAGCAGCAATACCAGATATCCCAGCGCTGTGACCGTGCCCAGATTGGCCGCCTGGGTATAAGTCAGCCCCAGGGTTTCGCGCATGACCGGCAGCACCAGCCCGTATGCCAGTCGACCAAACACGACCGCCACCAGCGTGCACAGCATGCTGATCGGAACCAACAGGTAAATGGGCGGTCGATTGACAGGCACTGACATGAGTTACGGTTTCCGGAAAAGCCGCAGAGTCTACCACAGATGAAACCGGGCCTCAGCGTCGCGGTATCAAGGCTGCAACAAACACCCACTCAGCGATGATCAGATTGGGAACCCAGGCCAGCCAGGCGATCGCCGGATAGGCCTGTTCAAACGGGATACCCTGCATTAAAAATAATGGCAGATAGATTCGCAGGGTTACGGCTCCCAGTGTCAACGCATAACTGCGTATCATCCAGCGCTGATGTGCGACGATGTCACGCCTCAGGATGTAACGAAAGGCCAGACCGGTGCTGAGCAACCAGCATACCGCCAGAACCAGAAATCCCGCCTGGGCTGCCAGTCCACCTACCGAATAAAAAGCCAGCGTGAAGCCAGCGATACCACCTATCAGGACACCAGCAACATAAACGCGCCCCAGCCATCGATGCAGCTTTGTGTATTTTTTGCGAAGGCCGGCGTGGAACTGGCTGGCTCCTGCCAGCAGAACAATTCCGCCACCCAAAAAATGCAGCACTGAGGCACTGGGCGCCTGCAGCACCATATCGCTGACAAAACTGTTTCTGACTGCTGGTACAAATCCGAGCGCCAGCGCATAAGCACTGACTCCGACGGCTGCAAACAGCATCAGATACCACATTGCGTTTCTGGCCATAACCCCATTACTCCCTGTGTCAGACAACCGCGTCGGCCAGCCGGGTTTAATTAGCGCGCAGCACACCCGCCTTCGATTAATACCGCGTATTCGTCGGCATCAAATGCCTCAGTGCCGCCAAACGTGGACAGATAAGTTCGACAACGATTTTGCGGATCACTCCAGGTCTCGGCCATAAACTGCGCCTTGATGCTTTCCAGCGTGACTTCTTCATCCATCATGCGAATGCCGCCGTCATTGGCCGAATCGAGGATCAATGTCTTTGGATTGCCTTCGCCATTTTGCCAGGGCTGCCATACCGGCAGGTCGCCGTCACGCCCACGGTCTGTCTCACCCGTGTAGGCAAAATTTGACCAGTAGGACATCATTGCCGCTGACAGTTCATCGCGTCCCGGGTTGGTCGCTTCGTGATAGAGCGCGTCTCCGGGTATGAAACCTACATCCCAGTCACCAAAAATAAATGCCATTTCCGTCGAGTGCGCCGCGCCGATAGCAATCGACATATCCATTCCTGCGTCGCTGATTCGCTGTTCGTCCCAGTCAAAGCGGAAGGCATACACCGGGGCATCCTGCGCTGGTGCCATGCGACGTGCCAGGTTGTCGACACCACGCCACTTCCACTGGATTGACGGGTAATGTGCGAAGCGAATGTATTCGTCAGGATCGTTACGAATCAGGTCTGCCATCGCAGCATAAAGATAGATACGGCGCTCATCGCGATTGGTGCCGAGAATGATCGGCACCTGGTTGTAATCTCCCGAAGCCAGTTGATCCAGCGGATCCTGCTCGACAAACACCGTACCGTCCATGAACTTTTTGGGCGCCGGGTAATTGCGGGCAGCTTCCGGGTTATAGAGCTGAAGGAAGGATGCAGCGTCCTGACTGTAAAGAAGCTCTCTGATCTCCTCATCACTCATCAGACCCTGCAACTCTTTGGCGCTGTCGCGATCAGGCGCGCGTCCGTCCCGCACCAGTATCTTGTTGATGATTTCGCGGGAGCTGTGTTCGTGCCCCGGGACATCGTCATCGACATAGTTCACGCCTTCCGCCAGTGGTGTTGTATCGATACCACCACTCTGCACGATGGCCCGATGGAACAAACCTTCCGCCATTGGCGATGTGACCAGACTCATGACATTTCCACCACCCGCTGACTCACCAAATATTGTGACGTTATCGGCGTCACCGCCAAAGGCAGCAATATTTTCCTGAACCCAGAGCAGGCCAGCAATAGTATCGACTGTACTCCAGTTGCCACTGGCCGCGGCTCCGCTGGCGCCCGGTTCCAGAATGGCCGGGTGATAGAACCAGCCCAGACTGCCAAGCCGGTAATTGACCGTCACAACAATCACATCCTGTGACTGCGCCAGCTCACCGCCATTATAGTCACCTGCGTAACCACTGTTGTTGCCGCCACCAAAAATCCAGTACATCACCGGAAGCTGCTCTCCCTCCGGGATGTCTGAAGGCGCATAAACACTCAGATAAAGACAGTCTTCGCTGCCCACGATGCCATCGCCATCAGGATCCGCAATACCGGCACTCAAGGACGAGCTGAACTGCACACAGGGCTGGATTGTTTCACTTGCCTCATACACGCCCGTCCAAGGCTCAGGTGGTTGTGGTAACTTCCAGCGCAGATCCCCAACGGGAGGCTGCGCGTAGGGGATATTGCGCCATGCCAGGCTGCCATCCGCCTGCACCGCGCCGCGCAGCTCGCCTTGAGCGATTGACCGCAAGGTCGGATCCGTGGGCGCTGATTCCGTCGCGGCACTATTCGATTCCATCGTCGATGATTGAGGCGCGGAGTTCTGTTCCTGGCTGCACGCTAGCAGCAACGCCGCGAGTGCCACTACTGACAGGAATGCCTTCAACGGTTGATGAGTGTTTTTGTATGACATTCGCATAACTGAATACCCTGCCCCCGATTATTCACTAACCATTAACTGTATGGGGTAATCCTCTGCATTACCACCCCGTCAGTATACCCAGACCACATAAACGGTGTGTATACTGCCAGACACAATACGCAAAACATGATCGGACAAGAAAACAAATGCGGGACAGCATATTGTTTAACTTTCATGGTGTGTTGTTGCGATGCGGCGGCATGCCGATGCGCGCGACACGTGGCATCTTATTGCCAATGCTCACTGCTGCAGTGCTGACCAGTCTTCCCAACATCAGTCACTCTCAACAAAACCCAGAGCTGCAGCACATTAGCGTGCAACTGAAGTGGGCGCATCAGTTTCAGTTCGCCGGTTACTATGCTGCGCTTCATCAGGGCTTTTACGAAGAGGCCGGCCTGGATGTCACATTGATTGAACATCTGCCTGGTCTCACTCCTATCGACCAGCTCATGGGTGGTCGGGTAGAGTTTGCGGTCGCGGACACGGGCGCGTTGCTCTACCGGGCAAGCGGTGTCCCAATCGTGGTGCTGGCTGCCATTTTTCAGCACTCGCCATCTGCTTTAATATCCCGAGCTGACACCGGCATTAACACCCTGGCCGATTTACGCAACAGGCGCGCAATGCTGGCCGGCGGCTTTATGAATGCCGAACTGATGTCAATGCTGCGGCAGGCTGGCATCACCAGCAATGACTTTACGCTAGTGCCTGGCAACACCTCTATCGATGTACTCATCAACGGCGGGACTGATGCCTACAACGGCTACACCACCAATGAGCCCTACATGCTGGAACAGCGCAATGTCCCATTTCGGGTATTCCTGCCGCAGGACTACGGCGTCGATTTTTATGGCGACATCCTGATCACACGCGAATCGCTGTTGAACACGCAGCCAGAGGTCGTCGCCAACTTCAGGCAGGCCACAATTCGGGGTTGGGAATATGCTGTTGCCAACATTGAAGAAATGGTTGACCTGATCATGACCGACTACAACACCCAACAGAAATCCAGGGAACACCTGATGTTCGAGGCACAGGAGTCAGCGCGTCTGATACTGTCCAACGTTGTGCCTGTTGGTTATATGAACCTGGAGCGCTGGCAGCGCATCGAAAACATATTCAGGGAGCAGGGACTGTTGGACGTTCCGGTCGATCTCGCGGGTTTTGTCTACGTGCCCTCGCAGCAGGACAGTCTCTGGTCCCTGCTAATGCGCTACCGCTTCGCACTTGCTGCCACCACAGCGCTAATCCTGGCGGCTCTGCTTACGCTGCACGTATGGCGTCTTCGAGCACTGGTTGCGCTGCGGACTCGCGAGCTGGAAGCAGCCCGGCATCAGGCTGAATCGGACGCCAGAACCGATGCCTTGACAGGCCTTTCCAACCGGCGTCTTTTCCTCGAAAGCCTTGATCGCGACTTGAGCCGCGCCGCGCGTGGCCAGTGCAACCTGGCGCTGATCAGTATCGATATTGACCACTTCAAACGCGTGAACGATCAGTATGGCCACCTGGTGGGGGACGAGGTACTCAAAGGGGTGGCTTCAGCGCTGGCTGGCTGCGCTCGCTCTGGCGATCTGGTGGCACGCACGGGTGGTGAAGAGTTTGCCGTTATCTGTCTCAACACCGATGCGTCAGAGGCCCGCTTGCTTGCTGAACGCATGCGACAGCAGGTCGCCAGTATGGACATCAACACCGTTGATGCTCGCATTTCATTAACGCTCAGCCTGGGTATTGCCGCCTATCAAGTGGGGGACACCACCATCAGTATTATGGCACGAGCCGACGATGCCCTTTACGCCGCCAAGAATCGTGGCCGTAACCGGGTGATCTGCGCGGAAAACGCCGGCACTGCACCCGAATAGTGCACAAAGCGTCGTGCGCCTCCCAAAAATGTGACAGTTTGGTGACAACGTCGCGCATTTCCTAAAGAACTGCGCCGAACTGCCGCTTCTTGATTTTGACTAGACACATTTCCTCTACTTAGTTTCCAAGACAGCAAAGACATGAACTCTATCAAAGCACGACTGATGACTGTTGTGGCAATCGGCCTCGCCGCCTTCCTGGTCGCCAGCATTATTGCCATTACGATGCTGCAGCGAACCATTGCTGCATACGAACAACTGGTTGTTGACCAGGTAGCAATAGAACGTGATGTTCAAATCATCAATCTGGACTTCAAAATTCAGGTTCAGGAGTGGAAAAACGTCCTTCTGCGAGGCGCAGATGCCGAGCGGCGGGATCAATACTGGACACGGTTTACCGAGTTACATGAAAGCATTCAGCAACGCAGCCAGAGCCTGTTGCAGCGAATGCATCCGGGCGATGCGCGTGAGCTGGTCAGCAACTTTCGTGAGCGTCACCAGGAGCTGTATGACGCTTACCAGAGCGGACTGAATGCATTTGTCTTCAGCGGCTTCGACCATACGGTTGGCGATCAGGCCGTATCTGGCATCGACCGCGAGCCCACTCGTCTGCTTCAGGAAGCGGTTGATGAACTCAGCGCTGCCAGCCAACAGTCTGCCACCTCATTGTCGGCAAGCAGTGAACGTCTGGTGATGCTGTCCTACCTGGCTATCTGCGTGATCGCCGGTCTGGTGCTGCTGATCACGCACCTGGTCATCAGCCGGGGCTTCATTCAGCCTTTGCTGGACATAGGCAAGGTCGTGGAGCGGATGTCACATGGCGACTTTGCAGAGCCGATTGTATCCAACCGCAAGGATGAACTCGGCAAGTTGAGCACCGAGCTCTCGCAGATGCAGGACAAAGTGGCCAGCATTATTCGCTCGGTGCAGAGCGAGGCAGCGACGCTGGCCGCCGCTTCCGGTGATATCAATGAAGTCTCTGAAGAAATCAATGTGCGCACTCAAGACTCTGAAAACTACACCGATCAGGTGGCTGCTGCCATCACCGAGATGAGTCAGACCATCCAGGAAGTAGCCAGTAACTCCGTACAGGCGGCCAGCGCTGCCGAACAGGTTGATCAGAGCGCACAAAGTGGTATCAAACTGATGACCAGCACCTCGACTGCAATCGACTCGCTGTCGACCGATGTTCAGCATATTGCGACGCTGATGAACCGTCTTCAGGAAAACACCAGTAGCATCGGGACGGTGCTGGACGTTATCCAGGCGATCGCCGAACAGACCAACCTGCTTGCCCTGAACGCTGCCATCGAAGCAGCCCGAGCCGGCGAACAGGGTCGCGGTTTTGCTGTGGTTGCCGACGAGGTAAGGGCCCTGGCGCAGCGCACGCAGGAATCCACCACCGAGATTCAGCGCATTATCAGTGAGCTTCAGAATGGCGCGAGTGCAGCGGCCGATGCCATGCGGCACGGGCAGACCAAAACATCGGAGGCGGTCACGCTGGCAAGCGATTCACAGCAGGCGCTGAATGAAATTGGTCAGGCCATCGCGTCGATCAAGGACATGATCACGCAGATTGCCACGGCGGCCGAGGAGCAGAGCTACGCCACCGATGAAATCAACCGCAATGTGTTGCTGGCGGTAGAACAGGCCCAGAAGTCTCGCGTCGCCGCTGAAAAGTCCTCGGGCACGGCGGACGATCTGGACAAGTCAGCGAAAAAGATGACCTCACTGGTGTCGGCATTTAACACCTGAAACCATCAGCCAGAGGCTGGCTGCTCGCCCTGCAACTGAGCAATCAGCCTCCTGCTTCTGACCGGTTTGCTGTACAGCCAGCCCTGCGCGCAGCAGACGCCTTTCTCCCGCAGCACATCCGCCTGAATCTGCTGCTCGACCCCCTCTGCAATCACCTCAACATTCAACTTGTTTGCAAGTTCTATTAGATGGAATACCAGCTGTGTTTTCACTTCGTCCTGAGCGATCGTCTCTACGAACAGGCGATCAATCTTCAGGTAATCAATATCGTAGAGCTGCAGGTAGGCAAAGTTGGAGAACCCGGTTCCGAAATCATCGATGGCAATCTGGAATCCCATTCTTCGAAGCGCCTGAATGGCCTCGCGTGTTGTCAGCCGGTCGACAAAACTGCTCTCGGTAATTTCGACAAGAAAGCGACTGGCATCAGCACCAGAGCTTTCCAGAAGCCGCGACAGGCGATCCGGCAGTTTGGGATCGGCCAGATCGTAGCCACTGATATTGATCGACACGTAGAAGTCATCAGTCTGTTGCAAAAAGGATGACATGTCGCGGGCGATCAGGCGCAGAACTTCGTCAGTGATCGCATGGATGACACCTTCGCGTTCAGCCAGAGGAATGAACACATCAGGCTGAATTCGCTCTCCATTGCGGCGCCAGCGAAGCAGTGCTTCGGCACCAATGCAGCGCTGCTGCTGAATATCCATGATGGGCTGGTATTCCAGATAGAACTCACGCAGCCTGATGCCGGCCTCAATGTCTTTGCGAAACGACCTTCGACGGAAGAACAATTGCGTGGCCAGACCAGCCAGCACCGCCCCGCCTACAATAGCGAACGGCAGTACCCGGTAGATCTGCTGAAGCACGCTTGCATTCGCTGCACTGCGCAACGCCATAACCAGCACACCAATGGTGAGATCCTCTTCACTGGCCTTATAGTGAAGCACGTATTCGTTGTACGGATAGGTACCGCTACCCTGTCCAGAAACATACTCAATCATTGCCAGGTCGGGCTGAATGTCTCCGAACTCCGCGAGGGGTGCCGGGCCGTTCTCTGTAAACTCCAGAACAACCAGAGCTGTGCCCGCAGGTTCAAAACCATAGAAGATATCATCTGCGTTGAGAGCAACGCCAAAGCCTGAGGGTTGTTTGAGGATCATCAAAGGGGCGGATGCCACAGCCCAGGGTAGCTGCTCATCTATCCATATTTCGGCACCACGAAAGTTTCGACCCGTGGACTCCCCCAGATCAAATGCCGGACTATGTACCTCTACACTGGAGCAACGTAAACGATCGCCTTCGATGTAAAGTGCAGACTGAACATAGCGAAACGAGAGGGAGCTGAGCCGCATGGCTCTCAGCGCTTCATCACCGCAGGGCTCTGTGGCAAATGGTACCAGGCTCTCTGTGGCGGCACGAAACTGGTAGGCAACGTCTTCTGCGCGGGCAAGCACGGTACCGGCTGCAGATGCCAGTGCTGCATTCTGCTGATCGACTGCCTCGTCGCGCGCATACCAGAACCCTGCGGCAACAGGCGCTATAAAAGCGACTATTGCCGGCAGCCACCAGATTGCGCCTGTATTCTTAATCTTCACGTTTCCAGTTCACCCAAGCCGCCTCGCAGGCGCAGTTGGCTGGGACATTCAGTGTAGCCACGCCTTACGATTACGCCAAGGTGACCCTGCCCCCACACTGCAGATAATACTGGAAACAAAAAAAGGCCACCACTTTCGTGGCAGCCTTTTTGTTTACCGCGTCAGTAGGTGATTACTGAGCGATGACGTTCTCGGCCTGCAGGCCTTTGGCGCCTTTGGTGACCGTGAACTCAACACGCTGACCTTCAGTCAGGGTTTTGAATCCGCTGGAGTTAATGGCGCTGTAATGTACGAATACATCTTCTCCGCCGTCCTGGGAAATAAAACCAAAACCTTTTGATTCGTTGAAGAACTTCACTTGACCTGTCACTGTAGACATAAAATATTCCTTAAAAATTACTTAAATTAGATACGCACCGAAATTAACTTCGGTCAGCAGAAAACGACGATTACAAATACATTTACAGGACGAGGGGTCTACGTGCGGCACTTCGTATTGCAGATATAGATATAGCCTTTATTCCGGCATAGGTGGCAGTCTACAGCAATCCGGGGCTGCGTCAATGATTATTATTTTTATTTTTTATGACTGCTCAGTCAGTTTCTGAAAATGAAATACGCGGCACCTACCATGCAGAGACCGGGCTGCTCAGGCAGTCCGGCCAAGTAAAGAGAGGAAAAACGTCAACCAGAGGCAGACAATAACAAGGAAGCTGCCCAGGAATGCCACCAGGCGGTGCATCACCCGGTTATAGCCGCAGTGAATGATGCTGTGCGCCATACGCAGCAGCACAAACAGCCAGGCCCCATAAGCCAGCCAGACTGGCGTATGCTGCACGGAGAGAGAAACAGCCACCAATGCATAGAAAAGCACCGGCACTTCAAACAGATTCCGGAAGTTGTCAGCCGTCTGGACGTTCTCCAGTTTGGCAGCCATCTTGGATGAGGTGGAGACCGCCTGCGGGTGGATACGCTTCTGGCGCATCTCGGTAACCCGCGTGTAAAGCAGTCTGGCGCCGACCAGAAAGGTCAGGAGGACCATCGCCAGAGTGGCGGCCACAAGCAGGGTAATGTTGTTGGTCATATTGAGATTCTCCTTCTCTGCTGTCCTTTGCTTACGTATTCCGCAATTTGCAGGCCTTTTTTGCATCAGTCTCGCCAGCATGAACAACGATGATGCTGGATGATGTCGAACTTTACTGTTTGCCCGTTCATAAATTCAATATAAATACCTTAACAAATGCACCACTTAATAGTCAGATAGCCTAAGAATTTGAGTCGCGCCCCATCATCATCTTCAATATATTCATACTTTTCAAAAAGATAGAAATTGGTCCGATTTTTGATTGTCTCTCCGCACAACGCCAGGCAATTGGCGACAAACAACAAAGCCCTCGAGGCAAATGACAAGGAGCTCGCTTATGACCAGGATTAATAAACTGATTTTTACTATCGTTGTAGCGCTGTCAGTTCTGCAGCCAGCCTTTGCCCAGTCACAGGCCACAGCCCAAAACCCCGGGACTATCCTGCTCGACTCAGTGCACATTATCGATGTGACAGCTGGGACTGTCAGTGACATTCAGCAGGTTCTGCTTCAGGACGGCCGTATCGTGGCTATTGGTGAATCTGTGGCAGACAACGTCGACCACAATGCCGAATTTCTTCGAATAGACAGCAATAACGGATACCTGATGCCTGGCCTGATGGATATGCATGCACATATTCGACACCCACTGGCAGCCTCACTGATATTTCCACAGTTTGTAGCCAATGGTGTGACGGGCATACGGGAGATGAACTCTGAGTGCGATGGCCCGCAACCAGGCGCGCCCTGCCTGCAGCAGATGCAGACCTGGCAACAACAGATTGACGCCGGTGAGCTTGTCGGCCCTCGCCTGCTGGCGCTTAGCAGTTTCCCTGTCAATCCGCCCTGGGACTATGAGGCCACAGAGGAACAGATCCGTGGCCTGGTCGCCGAAATGGACAATCGTGGCGTTGACCTGATCAAAACATATTTTCGACTCAGCCCACAAGCCTTCCGCTGGCTGGCGGATGAAGCTGGAAAACGTGAGCTGATGGTCAGTGGGCATCTGCCTGTGCCGATGACCGTGACAGAAGCTGTGCAGGTCGGACTTAACAGTCTGGAGCATGCCCGTGACCTGTTATTCGACTGCTTTCCGGGCTCGTCAGAGTTCCGCAGCACGCAACGCACCCAGAACCCTTCGGTCGACTGGCTGCAACGCATGGTAACCGAACACAACAGCGCACAGTGCGAACAGATTCTCAAGACCATGTCTGATAATGACACCTGGTACGTCCCCACGCATGTCACCCGACGCATGGATGCCATGGCGGGAGACAGCGCTTTTAGAAATGATCCGCGCCGCCAGTACATCTGGCCAGAAGTGCTGCAAAGCTGGGATGCGGATGCCGACAATATGCTGGCCATGGCACCATCATCAGAGGAGCGAGCAATCGTCGCCGGCTTCTATCAGAAAGGGCTGGAGCTGACCGGCCAGGCGCAGGACGCGGGCGTGCGGATTTTGATGGGCACCGACTCAGGGGACAGCTATTCGTACTTCGGCGCCAGCGCGCATGATGAATTACAGGAGCTGGTCAAGGCGGGTCTGACACCTGCTCAGGCGCTGCAGGCGGCGACAATTTCCGCTGCAGAGTTTTTGGGCATGCAGGATGACTACGGCGACGTAACGATCGGCAAGGTAGCCGATCTTATCCTTTTGCGCGCCAATCCGTTGGAAGACATCAGTAATTCGATGACGATTGAGGCCGTTTTTATGGGAAAACAGTACTATGATCGTGAAGCACTGGATACCATGCTGCAGAACGTGGCAGCAGAAATAGACGCGATGTGAGTGGGCCTGGAAATGACGTTCAATGGATATTCAATCTGAATAGTAGGCTGCCATTTTGGATTTATAGACTCGTTGGGCGCTGCGGCGCGATGCCTGTTCCATGGCCTCGGTCAGCGCCAGACGGGCTGAGTGGATATTGCCGAGCTGGTAGTTCGCACTCGCAATGCCTGCATAGGCTTCGTGCAGATAGGGCGCCACTTCCAACGCTTTGTAAAAGAACTCGATCGCGCGCGGATAATCACCTTCCTCCATGGCCGACTGCGCCACCTGGTACCAGTGAAACGGGCTGCTATCCGGCATGGACATCAGTTGTCTCTCAATACGCCGCGCGTCCGCTTCACGCCCCATAATGGCCAGCAGGCTTCGATAGTTCTTCAATACTGTCAGTTTGTCGTCAGCATGGCTTATGGCATAGCGGTATATCTGCTCGGCCTCATCATAACGGCCCTGCTGTCGATTGATCACCGCCAGTGTGTTTAGGGCATCGGGGTGATCCGGAGCAAATCTCAGCGACTCAACAGCGTTCCAGTAGGCCAGGTCCACATCGCCTTTACGCAGAGCTTCCACTGCCACATTGCGGTAAAACAGCGCAACATAACTTTCGTAACTCAGGTTGGCCACGAAGCGCTCCCGACCAGAGCGAAAATAATCGATTGTAATGCCCCTGTTAAATGGATTCAGCCTATCATCGCCGTCAGATTGAGAGTGCTCAAGCGAATAGACGACTGATCTCACGTGTACGCCTTTTTCCACATAGGGGCCAGTCAGGTCATAGACCGGCGCTTCACTCATCAGTTGCCAGCCAACATCCAGCCTAACCAGCTGCGCCAGTGCTGTTGTCCTGATGGCAAGTGAAAGGCAATTCCCACTGTTTGTCTCCAGCGTCTCAGCTGCCGGCAATGTCTCGGTTTGGTAATTGAACCCCGACTCTTTATCCTTCATGTAGAAATACAGCCGCTGGTGCGCTGGATAAGCACTTAGTTCAAGACGGTTAAAGTAATCCAGAAATTCACTTTTCTGCTGATCGGTCAAATAGTGCACATCATCTGGTGTAACGATGTCTGGTCTGCTTCCATGCAAGTCAGCAAGATCGGCCAGCAGAGTATCAATATCACCGTAAGGTCTGGCTGCGCAGGCCTGCAAAACCAACAACAAAGCAACAAGAAGTGAACGTTTCCAGATAACTGGACGGGAGGCGGGTTCCGATTGGGTAGCGCACTGGCTGTTTCGCATCAGTGGACTCCAGAGAGGGGTTGTCAGTCCATCGTCACACAAGGTGATATTGGCTGCAACCCCTGTCAGACACCGCCTGAAACGACCTGATTACAGGCCAAGCCAGTCACGCACCTGCTCCTCTTTCAGAATGCCACTGTGGGCTTCGGCCTGATGTGCTGGGTCATAGTAGTAGCTGCGCGGCAGCTCACCAAACCAGTTTGGGTCAATGCTGAAGCGCAGGCGTTCGGTGAACGAGTCGGCAAACATCCAGGAGGTAATACCTTCCAGTTCGTAGTCGTACAGAAAGTCCAGAGCATCCTCCAGACCGGCGATGTCATCGGTCGACACCAGTACCAGGGGAAGGTCCGGGTATTCCTTCAACAGCTCACCAAACATTTCCAGTTCGACCATGCAGGGCGGACAGGTTACTGACCACAGTGCCAGCACAAAGGGCTCACCGTCACGCTGCGCCTTGATGTCTTCCAGTGTTGTGGTTGTGAAGGCTCGGATGTCAGGCTTTGCATCGGAAACACGTACAAACTGGTATCCATCTTCATGCGTCATCCAACTGACATGAAGCGCTTCCGGGCCCTGAACCAGCAATGGATGATCGGATCCACCTTCGGTGCTGGCCAGTACCGACTCCTCACTCCAGCTCTGCCCCCCATCCATTGAGCTGACATGGATCAGGTCGGTGGCGACACCATTAAATCGCTTCCAGACCATGTGCAGAACATCATCGGCAACCGCCAAAGAGGGATGTCCGGCACCTGGACGCGCATCCATCTGACGCACAAGTGTAGTTTCTCCGGATGCAACATCGTGACGGCCGTAGTACAGTCCGCGATGCGTGTCGCCAGCGCTGAACCAGCTCATGTGATAATTTTCCGCCGAGTCAGCCGGCACCATTGACGGCCCGTGATGCGGACAGGCATCGATCTGCCAGTCATCGACTGTTGCGCGAACTACCGGTGTGACCTCTGCGCCATTAACGGTGGCGATGGCATGATCGCGCGTATTAACATCAAACACATGGCGCCACATAAGTGCCATACCATTGTTGCCGTGTGGAGCTACGGCGATTCGACAGCATTCACAACTATGGTCGGCAATCTGCTGGTTGGGTGCAAAGTTGCGCCCATGGTCGTCGGAGAACGTGTAGAAAACTCCACTGCCTCGGTATTCTTCACCACGCTCTTTAGCGTACTCCAGCTCACGCTTGTCCAGCCAGGTAATGTAGAGCCGACCTTCGTCGGTCAGCAGCATGCTCTCAAAACGGTGGCTGGTCAGCAGACCATCGTCATTGACGGTTCTGACTGACTCAAAGGTCGAGCCCATGTCCGGTGAATAGGTGAAGCGGATATCACCGGTGTGCATACCTTCAGTTTTTTGCGTCCAGGAAACAAACAGTGAATCACTATCTTCGTCGATGATAACCTTCGGTCGGTTCTCGCCATTGATTTCTATGTTTTCTGGCTCGTCTGTTACACGTTTGGCAACTGCAAACTGCCGACCGCTGTCGCTGGACTGAGTCAACCAGACATGCTGCTGGTACTCAAACACAACCCAAAGCGTACCATCTTCTGAAAATGTGGCACTCGGCGCCGACCCGCAATGGACCAACCCGGGATTACTCACATCGCAGGGCTCTAACGCAGCTGCGTTAACGGTTGCGACAGTCACGGCAAGGCTGCCAGTAAATGCCAGCAGCCCCGCCTTAACCAACACCAGAGTCTTATAAAAAATCCGCATCAATCACTCCGATTATTACCAGTCATAAGACACATTCAGGTACAGGGTACGACCCGGCCATGGGTGCGCAACATAGTCGATGTCGTTGGCAATATTGTCCACACCGGCACTCATTGTAAAGCCGTTGTCCCAGCGATAATTGCTCTTGAACCCGGTACGCGAATAACCATCCTGCGCACCAAACACACCCTGCGCGATGTCCATGTTGTCATTACGACCAAAGCTGCTGTCAGCGTACTGGTGATTGATTCCCACATCAAATCGCGAACTGATGCGATAGGTTGCCATCAAGTTGCTGCGCCAGGTAGGCATACGCGGATAGACGTTGCCCTCGATGCTGGGGTCGACACGGTTTTCTACGATCTCATTGTCCGTGTAGGTCACATTGAAGCGCACATCCAGTCTGTCATCCAGAAGACCACTGGCGTTAAAAATAAACTCCGTACCCAGTGTGTCGACCTGATCTATCGGCACAAAGGTGCGCACAGAAAGACCGCCCGGCAGCGTCTCCGACTGCGACTCAATCACATCCTCGATACTTTCCTGAAAGACGTTCACACGAATGTAACCACCTGTGATCGCGTACTCCAGACCCAGGTTGTGATGCAGGCCATCTTCCGGCTTCAGTTCAGGATTGGACTGGTTGATAGCATTGTAGGCCTGATACTGGCTGAACAGCTCCTCAACAATCGGGTAACGGTAGGCTTTGGCCGCCGCGTAGCTCAGCGTCCAGCGGTCGTTCAGCGAGTACGAGGTGCTGAACTTGGGAGAGAAGGAACTACGCTTCTGCTCGGGTACACTCTCCAGCGTCAGACCGGCACCACTGCCATTGCTGAAGAAGCCGTCGTGACTGCGGAACCACTCCTGACGCGCACCGATCTGCACTTCCCACTGCTCATGCGGCAGCCAGTTCAGTTGCGCAAAGGCGGCCTGCAGTGTGGTTTGACCGCCGCTGCGGCTGGAGAGCGATGACTTGGCGCCAGCCTGATAATTATTGGAGTCATACACCGCGATGGCCATTTCATAGCTGTCGTGGCGCAGACCGGTGGTCAGCGTCAGCGTTTCGTCGTCATTCAGCGGGCTGACCAGTTTAAGCTCCGCACCTTCCCAACCGGTGTCACCAAAGTCTGTGACTTCGCCAGCCAGCGTGTGTGCAGGGTCAGCGGGGTTACGCTGCGAGTTGCGTGACTCATCGCGCAGGATAGTAAAGTGATTCAGGTTGAGCTCCAACTCGGAACGCGCCAGCACCGGGCCGCGGATCCGCAGGCCTGTCGACAGGCTGTCGCGATCCTGCTCGCCAACACTGAATCGCGAAGCGGGTACCGAAACGGTCCGGCCATCCTGACGGACAGTGCCACCCCAGATAGTACGGCCATCCGTGGCGCGCATGTAGCTGTTCGGGGCATTGTCGGAATAGCGATCTTCGTAGGCCAGATTCAGCAGGGCCGACCACTCGTTCAGATCGTAACCCAGCTTCAGTTTGTAGTTGTTGGTTTCCGTATCCACTACGCCGGTATCACCCAGCCACAGGCGATTGATGCCCATCTGGTCATTACCGGCAACACCGCCGTCGATTTCTGTCGCATTGGCTGCAGATGATGGTGCGCCGTTGTAGAAAGTCTGCGGCTGTGCATCGTTCTCCAGGCGGTTGAACGAGGCATATACACTGAAGTCGCCAATTTTGTCGCCTGCGGAGAAGAAGGTTTTGTAGCCGTTCAGGCGATCCTCAAAACCATAGGCGCTAAAGTCCTGCGAGAAGAAGGAGCTGTCAAAATGGAATTCGCGCTCCTGCGGAATCGCCGACTCGATATTGACCACACCACCCATGGAGTTACCGCTGTAAAGGGCGGAGAACGGACCGTAGAGTACTTCGACCTGGGCGATCTCGCTGGCAGATACCAGCGTCCAGCGCGGGGAACCGTTCCAGCGCGACTGCAACAGATAATGCAGAGGCACACCGTCCGCAAACACCATCGAGCGCGAGGTCTGGAACATATTGGCGCCGCGCATCCCCATGGTGCCATTTGAATCACCAATAAAGCGGCGACGAATGACCAGGCTGGGCTCGTATTTGACGATATCTTCGGTGGTAGCAATGTTGATGCTGACCAGATCTGCCTGGGTCAACACACTGGCCGGGTGCGAAAGGTCGCTGCGCTGGCCAAGTTGCTGGCCCCAGATCATGATTTCTTCTACCTGGGGTGCAGGTTCAGCCGTGGGAGCAGCATCCTGCTGGGCGTGCAGCGTGCCGGAAATGGACAGTAATACCGCACTATAAAGTGCTGAACGGGTAAAAACAGACTTTGCTCTTTGTGTAGACACCTAAATAATTCCTCGCAAACCAACAATCTTTTGATATGCGGGGCATTTTAGTGGCTGGGTGTCCAACGGAGAATGCGACACAGTGTCGCACCCTGTGTCGCAGCGCGCTCTTGCGTCAGAAACGGAAGGTGTAGTTGACCTTTATCGCGCCACCACTGGTCAGTCGGGTAAAGCGGCTGTCCCGCAGCGGGCCATCGTCGTACAGCCAGTTGTTGCTCCAGACCACAAACACATCGTTGCCGGGCTGAATGATCCAGCGCAGTCGCGCGTACAGCCCAACGACCTCGGAGATGTCGTCATACTGCACATTGCCGGTAAATGAGACCAGAGGGTTGAGATTCCAGGCCCAGGACAGCCGCACCAGATTGGTGTCGAAGTCGCCCTGCGGCAGCGTCACTTCATTGTGCTGATAATTGGCTGTCAGGGACATGCCGCGGCGTGAGCGAACGGTACCCTGCAGATCAAGACTGGTGCGATCACCACCCCAGAACTCGGACTGTTCGTACTCAAAGCTGCCCGACAGCATGCGACGGCCGGCGGTGTTGCCGCTGATCGACCACTTATCGGAGTCATAATCGCCGGGCTGAATGATGATGGTCTCATCGCTGGTGTTATACACAGCAAATGCCCGATCCAGTCGCTCGAAATTCTGACCGACTTCAAAACCCAGACGGTCACCGCTCTCAAAATTCAGCTGCAGCGGCGTGATATTCAGGTTGCGGGTCAGCAGGCGGTCATCCAGATCGGTCAGGTATTCAAAGAACACTTCGTGCTCAGTCTGCCTGACCAATGGCCAGCTTTGCGGGCGCGGGGCAATGGTGATGGTGGGCTGGTGACGACGGAAACCACGACGCTCAACAAACCCCACAGCGGGATCCCATGCCTCGCCAAATTCACGATAAGACGAGTGCACACGCAAGAAGTCGTTTGGGAAGGACCAGCGCAGGCCCTGAGAGCGTCGGTCCGACGAACTGCTGGTGCCACCGGGTACGGGGTCGTTGTGGTAGACCATAAAACCTTCAATCTGGGCGTTATAACGCCCCATGAACTGCGAGGTATAAAAGTCGAAATCTGCACCGATCGTGTGCCGATCGTCCAGCATCGGACCGCCAGTTACCGATTCTGAGGCTCTTCGTGTATAAATCAGACCCACATGCGATTGCTGAAACAGACGGCGTTTGACGCGACCGACGGTAAAGTCCTCGGCGCCCCATGGCCGGACGGTGCCGTCACCGTTATCCAGCGTGGTATCGCCGGTCCGTACCTGATACAGGCCAAGCTCGTAGTCACCGACCTGTCCACCGAGGCGCGCACCAAAATCTATCGGCACTTCCTGGCCGTTCACCAGACCAATTCGACGGCTGAAGAAGGGATCCGCCCAGTTAAATGAGAATACCCCTGAGCCTTCCAGGAAAAACTCGCGCTGCTCCGGAAAGCGCAGCGGGAAACGGGTCAGGTTGACCTGCCGGTTATCCACTTCGACCTCGGCAAAGTCGGTATTCAGTGACAGCGCACCGCGCAGAGAAGGCGTGAAGGAATATGTAATATCGATACCGACCTCAGTGTCACTGCCGCGGCTGGATCCAGCCGCAGGTCCGCTATTGGTTGAGGCATTGATAAAGGGTTTAAGCTCGATGCCACGCCCCTGGCTTATGTCTTCCAGCCCTTCCAGCCGCCCGGTATGGACGGGTCTGAACAACCCCTCGGTACGGCGCCAGCCATTCCACAAAATCTCTTCGTTAAAGCGACGGATAGTACGCTGGAAGTTGATACCCCAGGAGTCGGCCGACGGGTCGAAGTTCAGCGTGGAAAAAGGAATGCGGACCTCGGCTGACCAGCCGTTGTCGTGAATTTCGGTGCGGATATTCCAGATGCCGTTCCAGCGCTTGTTAAAGCCGCCACCACCCTCGATCAGGCCGTCACCCAGCAAACCGGCCGGGTTGGTTTCGAAGAAGTAGCCGGTGCGATTGTCGTTGAACGTGCTGATAATCCACATAAAGCGGTCATCAGTGCCAAGGCCGGCATCACGCTGGAACTGATAGGCAAGAATTCCTTCCGGGTTGGAGTCATATAGCATGGCGCCGATGTACAGCGCGTCGTCATCATAAAGGATGCGTATTTCGGTCGGCTCACTTGGGACGCCACCCTCCACCGGCTCCTGCTGCCGAAACTCGGTGATTGGCGTCGCAAGTGCCCATACCGACTCATCCAGTCGGCCGTCCAGCTCAATTTCCGCCCCTTGCGGCATCCGCGCAGCCTGCATGGTGGGACGAACTTCGGTGGTGACAACGGGATCCTGGGCAACGACAGTGTGAGCAGAAAGCCCCAGCGTCAGCGCAACAAGGGCGGGAATGATACTCGTGCAGATACTTCGCGAACTGCGCTGACTTGGCTTGCCGACCACTGTTGATCCTCCAAAAACTGAATAAATTTGTTTTTGTACGCAATCGGAATGTCGGCAGATGTATCCTTTCCTGGCAGCCTGACGCCCCACTGCACCCTAAACCTTCAGGTACAAAAGCCAGGAAGATTACTAAAAAAATCAGAGCCTTGTCCAGAAAAGTCGGGACGCAGGCGGTTTGGGAGGAGACAGGCCACTGGCGCTCGCGCCATGCAGCCAGCAGCTGGCGAATCGTCTGCTCTGCGTCGGGATTATTTCTGTCGCCTGCCTTCGGCGAGGCCGTGCCCCCTCTGCATGTCTATTGTGATCAGGGCGGGTGGTATGTCTTGAGATCCGATTAATTTAATATGTTAACGGTACAGTGAAGTATCACCATCAGGCTGACGTTTTGCTGTGTCTGCGCGCAGCAAAACGATCATGCAGCGGCAGGCTCACACACATGGTTATATAAACCCACCCGGCCAGCAAAAGCCATTCACCCTGAGCAACAAGGGCAATGCCCATGCCAGTCAGGCCGGTAAGTGCCGGAATCAGCCAGGCCTCAATTTCGTTACGTGTCTCGATTACTTCGGCTGCATTCAGATTAAGCCAGTCGCGGCGACGGTAGGCATGCATGTAGAGTGCACTGATAAACATGCACATGACAAAAAAGCCAAAACCATAAATGGCAAACACCGCGCGCATTTCTTCCCAGCCCAAGGTAAAGGGAAATGGCAGCCAACCTCCAGAGAAATAACCAAAGGCGGCTGCGAACATGACACGCAGTGGATAGACAACAATCAGGATGCAGCAGACCAGTACCAGCGACAAAAACAGCGCTGTTCCATCTTCCAGCCCATAACGCTGACTCCAGGCCCGGTGGCCCAGCCAGAACATGATGACCTGAAAAAAGCTGGCGATAAATGCCGGGGCGCTAAGCAGGGCGTCGATGAATTCATTGTAATTCTGCGGTACGTCGTCAACAGAAATGACCAGCATGGTCACGGCAAATGCAAACGCTGCATCGACAAAGGTTTCCAGCCGCGTCACCTTGCCCCCGCGAAGCTGAAAGCGTCCGTGCTGGTCAAGACTGGAAAGGCGTTCCTCGGTCCATGGCGAGCCGGTTGTCATGTTGTCCCCCGCGTAATGATTGGGTTCTTATACCGCAGATTCCTGAACGACTAAAGAGGGCGATTTAACAGATACTGCAAATGCGCACGCACTTCCGGCCACTCGCCTTTGCTCAGGCTGTACATGACCGTGTCGCGAATCGTGCCATCGCGGCGCAGACTATTGCCGCGGATCACGCCGTCCTTTTTAGCCCCGAGCCTCTCGATCGCGCGTTGGCTGGCGAAATTGAAATTGTCGGTGCGCCAGCCCACGATGTTGCAGTTCAGTGTCTCAAAAGCATGTGTCATCAGCATCAGCTTGCAGGTGGTATTGATATGCGTGCGCTGTGCCCGCCGGGCGTACCAGGTATAACCTACCTCCACACGCATCACTTCCGGCAGGATGTCGTGATAACTGGTCGATCCCAGTACTGTACCCGTGGCCTCTTCGATAACCGCAAAGGCAAACCGGGTACCCAGCCTGCGCATTTCCAGAGCTTTCTCGATGTAGGCATCGGTTTCACCCGGTGCAGGCACTGAAGTCACCCGTATGCTCCACAACTCTCCATCCGCCGCTGCCTCACGCAGGCCAGCTTCATGGTGGTGGTCGAGTGGTGTCAGCACGATGCCATTCGCGTTCAGAGTGATGGGCTGGATAAAGGTCATTGGCCTGTCTGTCCTGTTCGATTGTCGCCTGCATCAAGTCTACTGGCTTTCAGGTGCCCAAGACCAGCATGTCTCACACACTGGCAGGGCTGGAAAAGCGCGGCCTGATAGAAATGGTACCTAATCCCCAGGATGGGCGCGGCAAGCTGATTTATCTGACAGACGCCGGCCGCTCTTTAAGAAATCGGGCAGTCGAAAACATCACAGCTGATGTGATGAAGCTGATTCCACAGTTTGGACTCGAAGATGCCAAATCTGCATTGCCCATCCTGAGAAAGTTGCGCGTGCTCCTGGATGAAGCACGCAACTGATCTGAATACTTACAGGCCGTAAAGTGCCTTCAGATGGGCCATGAAGTCGGGGCGATTGGCAGCGGCATCAGCACGCACCTTTTTGACGTGTGGACGCTCCTCCATTCGCGCACAATAGGCATCCAGGTTGGGCACCTGGGTCAGTGGATCGCCGCCCAGGAAGGCCTTGCCCACATTACGCACAATTGGCAGGTTCAAGATGGCTGCGATATCGGCCAGCGTGAACTGGTCGCCGTAGGCAAAAGTCTCGAAGCTGGACAGTTTTGGCAGTGCCGTCACGGCTTTCTCCAGGCCTTTCTCTACCTCTTTCAGCGCAGTTGGATCGGGCTTGGTGCCCAGCAACAGGCTTGGAATCAGGCGACGTGCAACCAGCTCGAAATACAGCTCAATGAACTGGGCCAACTCCTGAACTTTCGCGATGTGGAAAGGCGTGTCTGGCAGTAATGCCGGTGTCGGGTAACTACGCTCGATGTAATCAAGAATGGCCCGCGATTCACTGATGAAGCCTTCCGGAGTTTCCAGCGCCGGCACCTTGCCCAGCGGACTTTTGTCCAGATATTCAGGTTTGTATTTGGGACCGGCCCCTGAATAGGACAGCACCTCTTCGAAGGGGATGCCCTTTTCCAGCAGAGCGAGCTTGGGCACGTTGTAATAGTTGCTGGCGGAGAAGCCGTGTAGTTTGATCATTGTTGTTCCCTATCGTTAATTGACCTGTTCGATTGTACGCGCTGCAGCCTCACATGGCGACTCTGGCCATAGGAATCAGACAGTTAGCCCGCCCACCCGTAAAGATTATTCAAAAACCCCTAAAGTCTTGGCTGCGCCCGTCGATTAACGGGTATACCGCTGAATCGAAAGCGCCGCCCGCCCCCTTTCCGCGCGGCGGTGAGCATGTGTCTCATCTGTTCACGGGCCCCTTTTAGCTGCTCAAGGCTCAGATTTATAAACGTTATGAAAAATTTATCGATCGTCAAGAAAGTATGGCTTGTACTCGGCCTGTCAGTAATTTCGTTCTCGACAGTCGTTGCGGTAAGCGTGTTTTTTACCGCCAGAAATAACACTACGACCCAGGAAATGGGGGAATTCATGTATGAGACGTCCAAACTGGCGTCTCAAGTTAAAACTGAATTTCGTGCCGTTGATGAGTTTTTTACCCAGGCTGTCACGCTGTCGGATCCCGACCTGCTGGCAACTGCACAACAGAATAACGAAGCCCTGCTGGCCAATATCTCCCGGCTGATAACACTGAATCCAGGGCGCGCGACACAACTCCGATCTCTGCAGGAAGATGCCGCACAGTATGCCGAGATTTCAGCGGACATTGCCCAGGACTTTATTGACGGCGTCGTCGACTTCACCACCGTCGGGTCCGATATTGAAACAAAAACTGCACTGTTCGAACGCCTCAACGAACAGTTCAACGAGTTTGAGGAAAATGCCGACTCGCAGTTCTCAATGGCCATTGAAGCCCTGTCTGAGAACATGAATTTTGCGCTGGTATTCATGCTGGTTCTCGGCGGCGTGCTGTTGGCACTGACCATCAGCATTGGACACTATACCGCCAACCGTATCAGTTCATCCGCGCGCGAACTGGGTGACTCGCTGGCCGAGCTTGCCAGTGGCAAGGGCAGTCTGGCCAGCCGGCTGCCAGTCCACGGCCGCGATGAACTCGGCGTCGTGGCCACCGAATTCAACCAGTTCATTACCATGCTGCAATCCTCATTCAAGGACCTGACCAGCATTATCGAACCACTGACCGCCAGCGCGCATAATCTGTCCAAAGGGATGGACCGACTGGACGCGATGACCGAATCGCAGACTTCAGACTCGCAGATCGTTACTCAGAGCATGTCTGAATTGCAGCTGTCGGTTCGCGACATCAGTCAGTCGGCAAGCAATGCTGCACGCAATGCCGAAAGTGGCCACGACCTGTCGCAGATCGGACAGGAGAAAACGTCGACTGTTGTCTCCTACTCCCAGAAGCTGTCCAATGAAATACGGCAGACTCAATCGGTGATTTCAGACCTGGCAGATCGCACCAAAGACGCCACCGAGATTCTGAAAAGCATTAACGACATTGCCGACCAGACCAACCTCCTGGCACTAAACGCAGCCATCGAGGCAGCTCGCGCCGGCGAGCAGGGTCGCGGTTTCTCTGTTGTCGCTGACGAGGTCAGAAGCCTGTCAGTGAAAACATCGAGTTCGGTCACCATGATCCAGGACGTGCTCAAGCAATTGAATGACAACGTTTCGTCGGCTGTGGGAATGATGCGATCGGCCGTTGATGTTGCCCAGCAATCAGAATCGCTGGCCAACGATGCCGGACAGTACATTCTGAAAATCAATAATGAAATCGAGCAGATCAGTCTGCTTAACGCACAGATCGCTGCAGCTACTGAGCAGCAATCCATGGCTACGGAGCAGATTGTCGCCAATACCAATAAAATGACATCTTCGTTTGTCGAGGCTAAAACCATTCAGGTTTCTGTTTACGACATTTCCGACAAACTTCGCAGCCTTTCTGACTCGCTGGTTTCCGTAAGCTCCAAGTTCGAGACCTGATATCAGCAATCACCACCATCTCCTTCATCGGGATTTAACTTCAGTAAAGTAGAGGAAAGCATGATCAAGTTTATTTGTGCGGCTGTTGTCGCGTCTGCCATCTCTTCGGCAGCAGTCGCGGATGTAACAATCAACGGCTTTGCATCCATCAATGCGGGTGCGACCACTGGCAGCAACGAAAGCCTTTACGGCTACGATGACAAGTTTGAGCTCAAAAACGAAAGCCTGTTTGCCATTCAGCTGCAATCCGACCTTGGCGATAAACTGTCTGTCACGGGTCAGCTGCTGGGCCGCGGTGCTGATGATTTTGATGTCGACTTTGAATGGGCGTTTCTGTCATACGAACTGAATGACCAGACTCGTGTCAGCGCTGGCAGACTGCGCACACCATTCTTCAAGTACTCTGACTTCCTTGATGTGGGATACGCCTACGACTGGATCAGACCACCACAGAGCGTCTATGGTCTGGGTTTTGCGAACATCGAAGGTGTCTCTCTGTACCGTACCGACCAGTTTGGCCGCCTGGACTCGAGCCTGCAGTTTGTACTGGGCAACTATGATTCAACAACTTCATTCTCCGGCACCGAAATCGACGCCCAGATCGACAGCATCGTTGGCGCGACCTGGGAACTGACCCAGGGTTCACTGAGCGGACGCGTTGCCTACCTGGTTGGAGAGACCACATTCGATACAGCGCCTGTACAGCTGGCACCGGGCGTAACACTCGGCGGCCTGTTCGGTACGCTTGAACAGGTTGGTCTTTCGGCACTGGTCGCTGACCTTGCCATCCAGGAAGACGATTCGAGCTTTTTGGGTTTTGGCGTGACGTATGACAACGGTGACTGGATCATTGTGTCTGAGATCACCAATATCGAAGTCGATAACAGCTTTATCGCGGAACAGGACAGTTACTACCTGTCTGTAGGTCATCGCTTTGGCAGTTTCACGCCTTATATCTCCTACGAGAAAGATGACAACACCGCACAGGTAGATGCCTACTCTGCGTATCAGTCCACACTGCCGGCCCAATTGTTCGTGCCAGTCAAAGGCCTGGTGGACAGTCAGGCCGCAGACAATGACACCTGGAACTTGGGCTACCGATATGACTTCCATCCGTCGGCCGCATTCAAGGCTCAGTTTACCGATCAGGACAATCAGCTGACTGGCGACCGCCGTTCATTGATCTCTGTCGGCATCGATCTGGTATTTTGAGGAGAACGACCATGTTAAACAGAATTTTGTTACTGATCTGCCTGACTGTCGCATGGCCAGCCTATGCAGATATCGCTGTTATCGTACACCCAAGCAATGCAGCGGCCATTGATATCGATGAGCTCAATCGACTCTACACTGGCCGCTCATCAGCGTTGACCGCGGTCAATCTTGCCGAGGGCATGCCGATCCGCTCCGAGTTTGATGAGAAAGGCGCAGGTCGCGCTTCTGCCCAGCTCAAGGCATACTGGTCCAAACTGGTATTTACTGGCAAAGGTACTCCACCCGCAGAACTGGCAAACGAAGCTGCCATGCTCGCGCATGTCGCAGCGAATCCGGATGCCATCGGCTACGTTGACGCAGCCAGCGTAAACGGTTCTGTCAAGGTCATTCTGACACTGGAATGACCTGTCTCTGTCGCCCGGCAGGCTCAACTTGCCTGTCGGGCACTGCTCCATCAGTATGACACCGGATTAAGAATAAACCGCCACAGAATCTTGCAGGCAACGGCCCAGCTTCGGGCCTGGCGTTGCACATGTCGCGATATCTGGTGTATCGCCTCGCTGTCGTACAGATTGCCGTTAAAAACAACGGACTCGATTTGTTGTGTGTTGGCAATATCTTCCAGAGGATTAGCATTCAAAAGAATGAGGTCAGCGACCTTCCCGGCGGAGACTGTTCCGTACTCTGCCTGCAGGTCAAAGTATTCAGCAGATGCCAGTGTTGCGGCATTGAGTGCCTGGGCCGGTGTAAGACCGGCCATCACCAATTGCTCCAGCTCACGGTGTACATAGGCACCGGCCAGGATGTAATCCGTTCCAACCAGTGTCTTCACGCCCGCACGGTGGGCCTCGCCTGTTAGCGCCAGACCTTTCTCATAAAATTCGCGATAGGTTTGACGCGCCTCTGGCGATGGATCTTGAGCCAGCAGGCCGTTCACATCTTCCATCCACTGCCATTTCATCAATGGATGCAGATAACGTAACAGTGGATCCTCCCGCACACTGGCGTCGTCAGCATAGGCGTCCGCCCAGCGTGTCAAATGTGTGGGTACATACCAGGTTCCTGCTTCACGCATGGCTGAGAAAATCGAGTTCGCCATTTCAGGATCATGCTCATCCAGCATGCGCCGGCGGTCTTCGGCCCATTCAGGCGTGCCGGCAAGCTGACGCAGCGATTCACTGCCGGCATATGACTCATGCAGAATAAAACGTGCATGCTCGATGCTCTTCTGATTTGCGGCAGCTTCGATCGCGCTGACGGCGAGAGGCCGGTGACCCACCACATCCATTCCCACCAGTCGTGCCTGCTCCACCAGTGCGACGTATCCGTCTCGGGATATACGGTCATACACTTTGATGGCATCCGCACTATCTGCGTAATGCTGGACAAATGCCGCAGCATGTTCTGGTGTTTCAGTCGCAAAGTATGCCGGCAGCCCAGCGATACGGTCGAGGATAACGGAACCGTTTGCCATAAAACTGGTCGTCGCCATAATGCGCGGCCCGACACGTTGCCCGGCGATGGCTTCGTCGCTCCAGCGGCGCTTGTCTTCGGCACAGGCAATAAACGGGTCACCTTCCTGCGGACAGCCCTGCATGTCGCGAACATTGGTCACGCCATAGGCAATATGCAAAGGCAAATCAAGAAGTGGTGAGATTGCGTAAATGTGGGTGTGCATATCCCACAAGGCTGGAATCAGGTATCGGCTGCTGCCATTGACGATACGAACGTTCTCGGGCAGTTCGACCATTGCGGCATCGCCCACCGCACTGATGCGCCCGCCTTCAACCAGTACTGTCTGCCCAGCCACCACCTGGTTCGCCTGTGCATCAACAACCGACACATTAACAATCGCGATCGGGGTCTCAGCCTGCGCAGGAGCTGGCGACCTGACAGGCCAAACCACGCCCAGCAGGAAAAGTGAAACACACACAGCCAGTATCGCGCCGATCGCAATCGCCACGCGCTTAAGATAAGAACTGAAGTTCAAGATGTCTCCCGGAGAGAACTAGAGTGTTGCGTTGTAGAGAGTAGAATCGTTATTGTTAAGGATACCAAGCTTTGTTCTAAGGCGCTCGGTGGTCAGGTGCCTGGCCACATCAAACGGTTCACAGGTGCCGCTGGCGGATGTAAATTCAATTGGCCCAACGGTCTGCGCGACATTGAGCGCAGCCTCATTCAAAACAGCATTGCGTTTTCCAATGCCCATCAGTGCCAGGCCCATGGCCATGCGTACGCCCTCGGGCTGGTCATTGAAGGTCTGCGCAATTAGCGCCACATGTTCCAGAAAGAACTCATCGCTGGGTGCCCTCTTTGCCGAGAACTTGGATGTCTCATACAGCAGGCCGTATCCACTTCCGCGTCGCGCTCGGTCACCGTGGCGAATCCACTGGTCCGCCAGGTCTATGGCAAAGGGCGTTTTGGCAAGCGTGGCATCACAGGACGAAAACACATGCGCCAGCATGCCGCTGTGCAGCTGATCAACCTGCTGCTCCGCCTGTTCACAGGTGATCTGTTTCGGGTCATCGATCAGCAATGCAATAATCCGGGCATCATACACGTCGGTTCGCCAAAGCTCCTGCGCCAGTTCCCGGTCGCGGCCAATCTGCTTTGCCAGCTTGCGCAACTTCGTAAGGCCAATACCAAAACTTCGAAGGCCACCCCGGCGCTCACCAAGATTGTCCCAGTGCGCGATGCCTCGCTCATCACTCTCGGCTTCGAGCAGTTTAAGTACATCCGCCGTCTGCATGTTGAATTTCCTGTGCTGTGCCTATTCCTTCAAAATGGGTCGCAAGTCTTCCAGCTTGTCGAACAGATGCCAGATATAGTTCTCGGTGCCATTCTCGCGGTGAGGATGCAGATCAGCCAGCGCGGGATCATTTCTGTAGCTCTCAAACGCCCCAATGGATTCCCATTCAACCAGGATCAGGACCGTGCGTGGCTTAATGTCACCCTGGGCGGCCTGACGGAATTTGCCCAGTGAAACAACCCGTCCTCCATGTGCCTGGACTTCTTTGACTGAGCGTTTGGAGTAGGCGATATATTCGTCTTTGTTTGAGACATCAAAAAGATTCAGCGCGTATACGGGCATTTCTCACTCTCCTTTTTCTATAGCTTATTAGAATTTCCGTTTTCCTGATAGACCTCAATCAATCAGTCTCCCTGCTCCTGGTTTTAAAGCATTGCAACGATAGCGCCACCCATAAGCCAGATGGCCGCCACAAATGCAAGAACTGACAAAACACGGTCGGTCAGGGACTTTCCACCATGTTCGTGATGGTGGTGTCCGTGTCCAGCATGACTGTGTTTTCCCCGGAACCATAACCACATCAATGCGATATTGGCGACAAGCATTATTGCGTTCAGTACCAATTGATAGTTTAGTTGAAAGAAGTCGCGATCACCTGGCGCTGTTGCGCTTGCGAAATCCGGCAGCATCCCCAGAAAAGCCAGCGCATAATGCATGGTTAACGCCGCAATGACGATAGCGACCAGCATCAGGGCCAATATATAAAGGGCCATTTTCCAGCCATAATAGCGGGCATTGATTCGCAGCACCGGCAGCACAACCAGATCCGAAAAAATAAATGCCATCACGCCGGCGAATGTCACGCCCTGCCCGAACAGAACGGCGGCCAATGGAATGTTGCCCATTGAGCCGATGAATGTGAAGAAGGCGGCTACCGGACCCACAAGCGTCTGTGCCAAAACGGCAAAAAATCCCGGATTGGCGCTGTTGTCGCCGCCAGAGCCGATAAACAGAGCCTGGAAAAAACTGTCAGGTACCATTGCCGAGATGATCCCGGCCACCGTAAAGCCAATCAGCACATCGCGCCAGACCATCTGCCATTCCATCACATAGGTCTGACCAATCTGCTGCCAGCTTTTTAAGCTGACCAGCTTTTGTTTCCAGTCAGTGTCGCTCTTACCCTCGCGTTCTTCATCATCACTTTGCTTTTTGCGTGCCTGCGCTTCCAGTCGTCTGGGCCGGGTAATGCGAATCAGTGCCCAGGTGATCAGGATCAACAGAATGCCACCGACATACTCGCCCACAACAAACTGCCAGCCCAGAAAAATCGCAATCACCATCCCCAGCTCAATCACCAGGTTGGTTGACGCCAGCATGAATGCCATGGAGGGCGCCAGACTCGCGCCCTTGTAAAAAATGGCCCGCGTGGTAGACAGGGCGGAGAAACTGCAGGAGCTTGATATAAAGCCGAAAAAGGTGCCCAGCAACATGCTGCGGGGGCCATCCTTGCCCATCGCCTTCTGCATTCGGTCGCGTGTGACAAGTACCTGTATCAGACTGCTTACCAGATATCCCAGGATAAAAGCCCACAAGGCCATCCAGAAAAAACCAAGACTGGTACTTGCAGCCTCACCCCAGATTTGAAGGTAATCTTGCATAGTTGACCCCAGATTAGCGTTTGAGGTTCAAACTAGCACGCTAGCATGCCTCAACTCAAAAACGGAAGGCCGCTACACTGTAACTTCGGCTGAGCGTCCATCAGGCATACGAGACATCATAACGAAGCTCAATCATGCCGCTGCCCATTAGGCGGGTCGCTGTCAGGCATGATCCTATACTGCGTTTTCACAGCAGCGCCTCAATCCGGTCCATCAGATCTGTCATGCGACGCAACACCGGGCCGTATGCTTCGGGCTGCGTCATATCCAGACCGGCTTCGTTCAAGAGGATCTCGTGCGGATAGTCGGAACCACCGGCGCTGAGTACACGAATGAAGTCATCGCGCACTTCTGTATCTCCTGCCAGGAACTGTTCAGCAAACCAGGCCGCACCAGAGATGGAGGTGGCGTACTGGAACACATAGAAGTCATAGTAGAAGTGCGGAATGAAGGCCCATTCCACGGCATAGGCATCATCGATGGTCAGAACCCCTTCGTCGTGACCGTGATAGCGTTTAAGCAGGTCACCGTAGATTTCTGTCAGGCGTGGACCGGTCAGCGGCTCACCACGCTCGGCGGCCTGATGAATTGCCAGTTCAAACTCGGCGAACATGGTCTGCCGGAAAAAGGTGCCACGTATACTTTCCAATGCACCACCCAGGTAAAACAGTTTCTCCTCATCGGTTTCTGCGTTAGCGATCATATACTCTTCCAGCAGAATCTCGTTGATGGTGGACGCCATCTCGGCGATAAAGGTGGAGTAGCCGGCAGTCTCGTAAGGATTGTTTTCATTGGCCAGCAGCGAATGCACGGCATGACCCCATTCATGCGCAAAGGTGGACATCGCGTTGTAGTCGTCGGTGTGGTTCAACAGCACGTAGGGGTGCACATCGTAGACAGAGCCGTTCATGTAGGCACCGGAACGCTTGCCAGGTTGCGGATGGCTGTGCATCCAGTCCTGCGACAGCCCGTAGGCCAGCAGCTCCAGATAGCGCTCACCGAATGGCTCCAGCGCGGCAAAGGTGATCTCTTCGGAACGCTTGAGGCCGAACTCGCCGGTATCAACTTCAACCAGAGGTGGATAGATATCGTAGTAGCGCAGATCGTCCACATCCAGCATACGACCGCGCAATTGCAGATAACGATGGAACACCGGCAGTGCGTCATTCACCTGACTCACCAGCTGCGTGTAGATCTCCGGTGGCAGACCATCGTCAAACAAATTGTGAGCCAGCACACTTTCGTGATTTCTCACGCGGGCGGTAAACAAATTGGACTGTACCTCGGAAGCCAGCGTGGCACCCATACCATCGGCATATTGATTCCAGGTATTCCAGAAGGTATCGAAGACCAGCTTGCGGTCGTCGCGATTTTCGGCGGTGCGCCAGCGTGAATAGCCTGCCTGACTGAGCGTTACTTCCTGGCCATCACTCAGTGTGACGGTCGGCCAGGGGATATCGGCGTTGGCATAGTTTTCGTAGATCTGCTCCGGCGAAGACAGCACCAGACCTGCCTGCGCCAGAATTGCCTCGGTTTGCTGATCCAGCGTATGGGGTGCGCGTCTCAGTATGTCCCGCAACATGAACTCGAAGTCAGCCAGACTCGGCTCTTCGGCCAGGAACTGGTTGACCCGCTCCTCGCCCACTTCCAGCACTTCCGGGCTGATCCAGGAGGTCGCTTCACCTAGATTGGTAAACAGCTGGCGGGCCAGGCCAAAGCGTTCCTGGGTTTCCGCCACACGCTGGTCGGCGTCGCGTTCCAGCGAGGTGTAGACGTATGCCCGCACAGCCTCTTTGTTCGTAGCGGAGATTTCACGCAGTGCGCTCAGCATTGACGCCGAGCTGTCGCCCAGCGTGCCCTGCAAGGTAGAGAGATTATCGATGCGCTCCGTAATGGTATCCATGGCGGATTCCCAGGCCGGCACATCGGCATAGATGTCGGTCAGATCCCATTCATAACGGACGGTGTCGTCCTGGGCCCATGCCTGGGTACCCAACAAAACTGAAATGCTCAGACTCAATACGGACAGGGCTTTTTTCACTGCAACAACTCCTGAAATCAGCGGATTTATGCGGACAGATTTAGATATCACGTCCGATAATAGCTCATAATCAGGGAGTTGGCACTGCGGGCAGGTCTTGGCCTGCCCGCAGTTACAGCGTGGTTAGAAATCGTACTCCAGGCTGAGGCTGGCGCGCTCTTCCGAGTAGTTGGCACTGGCCAGGCGTGAGTCAAAATCGCCGCGTTCAATTTTGCCAACCACTGCCAGACGTGGCAGCACCGCCATCTTCAGACTGGCATCCACAAACAGCTGCGAGTCGTCTCGCGGCGCACCAATAGATGGCGTGTTGGCCTGATAGTCCCGCAGCTGATTCCGCAGGCCCAGCTCCACTTCGCTGTCTTTGCCAAACAGGGAGAACGCGTTGCTGTAGCGCACCCGCACCGTATCCGCCTGATAGGCAAATGCTGGATCACGTGTGCTCTCATCATCGTAGGCATAACCGAATGTCAGCGAGCTGCGGCCCTGGTTGAAGAACCAGAATGCATCAAGGCTGACGCCTTCTGTATCGGCGTCGCGAGCTTCAAATCCGGTGAACGACTTGTCGACGATGTTGAAAGCACCGCGCAGATACCATTGTTCACTCAGCAGCTTGCCGGCGTAAATTGACGTCTGGTTCAGCTGCAGAAACTCGTTGCCACCCAGATCGGCATCGGCGAAATAGTGACTGGTGCCCACTGTGAATGCCTCAAAATCGTAGCTGATGTCTCCGAAGAGCATGTGCATGTCCAGATCGAAAGCATCAAAATCCTGGTATCGCTGGGAGCTGAAACTGTAGCCCCCATTGATGTTGAGCTGGTCGCTGACCTGCCAGTCGGCATCCAGCCCGGCATCAACAATGGCAGCCACATCGGACTGCCCGCTGGCGCTTTCCAGCTCCGCAACGCTGACGTTGCTGTTGTATTCAGCACCGGCCGAGAGAGTTCCACTGAAAGTCAGTGGTGCATCGTCCTGCGCTATTGCGGCACCGGCTACAAGCCCGCTGGCCAGCAGTGCCACGAATTCTGTTTTCAATTTTGGAGTTTTCAGCTTCTTCATGACTCTCACCATTCAGGAAAAAGCCGGCGCCAGGGAGGCGCCGGCCGTACATACGCCAGTCTTAGCTGCCAATGCCAGTGATCGTGTTACGGACATTGCCGCGCACACTCTCACGCACAGAGCTGTTAACCTGGCTGCTGACCTGCTGACTCACTTCATTGCCAACCTGGCCACGCACATCTTCCTTGACGGTGTTTTGTACATTCTCACGCACACTGGCCGCGACGCTTCCGCGTGCCGATTCAGCAACACTTTGCGACACTTCAGAGCGGACCGCTGAGGACACAGTTGCGCCGACGTCAGATTGAACGGACTCGTTGACCTGAGCCTTGGTAGCCGAAGTGACCGCGGTGCTCACCGCAGCACCAACTGCACCCCGCACTTCCTCGCGAGTGGCTTCGTCGGCTGTGTTGCGAACTTCCTCTCGCGCCTGCTGGGCTGCCTCAGCAACCAGAAGCCCAGTTGCATTAGCACCTGCCTCGGCAGTCGCCATGACAGCGACTCTCGCCGAATCAGTAGCGGCTTCAGCACGCATGGCCGCCGTTTCTGCACGCTGCTGGGCGCTCACCGCCAGGTTTTCAGCACGTTCTACATTGGCACTGGCCGTTGCCTGAGCCTGGACAGCAACCTGCTCTGCCTGTGTTGCAGCCGTGCTCAGGCCCGCCTCTACTGTGCCTGCCGCTTGAGCTGCAGATGATTCTGCTGCCGTGGCAATTTCACCTGCAGTGTCAGTCGCGCTGCGGGTATCTGCATCGGCGCTGGCGTCAGCCTCTGCCTCGGCTTCAACCGAATTACTGTTATCTACTGAAGCGGCGGATTGCTCAGAAGCAGTATCGAATGAGGCCGTTGTATCTGACTCGGCTTGCACCGATACACTTGTTTGAGCGTTTACAGAAGCGCCAGAGGCATTGTCCTGCGCATGAATTGCCGGTGCACCAATTGCCACCGCGCAAGCCAGCGCGAGCATTGAAGGTTTGAATACATCTGAAATATTCGTTTTACGCATCGTCAATTCCTCCCATTTTGTAGTATTGACGATTGTTTAACGAATACGGCGAGGGTTTATTCCAGAATTGGCGATAACCGTCTCCAAAACTCAAGCAAATTGTTTTGGGTACTGCAGCCGATCACACTGCGCCACCGGCATCCAGCCTGGTTGAGCCTTCTGCCTGTGATCTGCACATGAAAATTTTGCGTATTTTTGCCATCTCACTAATCACTCTGCATCAGCCTAAGGTGGCACGGATCCATATGAATAAATCTACAGGTTTACTACTCACCGCTTTAACCAGCCTGCTCATCTCTCAATCGGCACTGGCGCAGGGCGGAGACACCGCCCTGGTTCCCCTGCCCTCAATCGACGACTTCACCCGGGGTGAAGATGGCTGGGCGTTTGGTCTGGGCCTGGGTGTTGAATATGAAACGGCTTACGAAGGCTCGGACGAGTTCGGGCTCGAAGTCGATCCGGCGGGCTCAGTGCAGTGGCGCAGCGGCGACAACATTTTCTACTTTGCCGGTGAGGCGCTGGGCTGGCGCGGCCGCCGTGCTGACACGTGGTTCTTCGACGCCGCTATTGGTTTTGAAGAAGGCCGCGAAGAAGGCGATTCCGATGACGGCCGATTGAATGGCCTCGGCAACGCCGAAGAAAGTTTTGAGGTTGTGCTGCAGGCACGCCGCGCATTCAGCTCCGATTGGCGGTACTGGCTGGATGGCCGCGTGGTGACGGGAGACAACGGTACGCTGGGCATCTTTGGCGTTGGACGCCGCTTCGGAGAGCAGACAGATGGCACCGGATCTGAACTGGGTGTCGTTGCCGTGATCCATGACAGCGACCGGGCCAATACCGATTTTGGTATCACCACACAGCAGGCAGCGGCATCCGGACTGCCTCAGACGCAACTGAGCAGCGGCTTCCGCTCGCTGGGACTCAATTACACTTACCGCAATTACATTAACGAGAACTGGCAGATCTTCGGCGAAGTTCTTTACGAGTTGTATGGCAGCGACGTCAAGGACAGCCCAATCTCACGCAATAATTATGAAGCGGAAGTGGGCATAGGCTTTATCTACGTGTTCTAAACATCTGGCGCAAGTTGCACTCCATTGCGCCGTCTATCTGCGGGTTAGAGAAAAGCACATTGGTTTCTCTAACCAGCTGTTTATACCTGCGAGTCCATGAATACGCCGTTCTTCAGAAAATGAACGACGTTATCAATCACTTCTTCGTCGTGCATCATGAAGGGGTGCGTCACCGGCATTTCAATGAAGTCGGTTTCGTTTTCAAGATGGGCGCTCTCCAATGAAACCTTGCCGTCATCCGTATCCGGTATCAGCACTGACAGGATCAGATTGATTGAGCGTGTCCCGGCGATGATGCCCACCTCAAAATTGGCTGGTCCCAGCGACTGCGGAACATCATGTGTGCCTGTGCCTAGCTGCATACCGGCTGGACCATTGATGAATTCGAAACCGGGCATTTCGCCAAGCTTGTCGACAACTTCGCTGCCCTGATTAGGAGGCCCAAGCATGACCGTGCGGCCCAGTTTTTCTATTGTGTTCTGCGACAGATACTGCCGTACCAGAATCCCACCCATCGAGTGGGTCACAAAATGAATGCTGGAACTTTCCGCGCTATTACAGTGAGCCAGACCTTCACTGACTGCCAGTTCAGCCAGCTCTTCGATCGTGCCGTCCCGCGAGGGATAATCAACATTTACAACCTTGTATCCCTCATCGGTCAGCCTTTCTTCGATATCTGACATTGACGAGGCCGTTCTGGCCAGGCCATGCAACAGAATCACACATTCCTCTGAGTGGCTGGCCATTGATACAAGCAGCAATGTTATCGCGAGCAGTACTTTCATCGTTCGACTCCAGCAATGCCAGGCTGTCAGCCTTTGGGTATCGTTTCTGGCCGAATATACGGAAACATGTGTGCGACGTAGTCGGCCTTGCCTATTTCCACATTGTTGTTGCGCAAGATTGCATAAGCGATCATGACATGGAAATAAAACTGACTGAGTGACCAGTCGCGCGCGTACTGCTCGGCAGTCAGATCCAGAATCATGCCATTCGGCAGCTCATGCACAAGTGGTTTGCCTGTGTTTACGTCCAGAGCATCTGCCGAGAGCTCCTTGAGTGCCGACAGAGTTTTATCTATCAGGGCCTGCGCATCCGCCAGGGTTCCAGGCTTATCCGCCGCATTACGCCCCTCTTCCAGCAGCTCCTGGACAACTGGAGCCAGCGGCTCTCCCTGGAGCCTGCTGATCGCTTCATGAACCTGAACGCAGGCAAAGCGAATCTGCGTGGAAAGTGGAAACATGTCCGGTGCCAGACGCGCTGACAGTAGCGCCTCGGCGTCGTCTCCCGGCATTTGTTGCTGCGCCTTTGAGAGCCAGCGAGAAAGTGAGCCGAGCATCTGCGTGTAGGTAGGAACGATTAGACTTGTAAGTGACATATACTTCCTTTTTCAGGCTGTTAGGATCAATTGGAGAGACACCACGGGCTGCAGCTCACTCATTAGAACCATCATCTTATTTTTTGGCCTTTGTGGTTACGATAGCCGCACCCAATGCTATGTGTTGAATCTATCATCTTTAGCTAAACGGCGCCTCCTATAGGCCAGGAGCAAAGCGGAGAACAGGATGTGGCCGGCTGAGGCGATTATCGCCACGGTAATAAATGTCGGCACAAACCAGCTTACTGTCAACGGCAATCTAATTTTGACCCACCTAGCGGCAATGTAAAATTGACCCACCCTTGGCGGTTTACTCGTTATCTTGCTGGCTGATGACCACCGGAGCGATGCCGGCGGCTTTCTTGCCTTTCA